>Ga0153954_1000072_pt1 | contig 91462 bp, 88 predicted proteins | sample TSFL038MetaG_FD_102277 | JGI IMG/M metagenome (GOLD analysis project Ga0153954, IMG submission 102277) | Attine ant fungus gardens microbial communities from Florida, USA - TSFL038 MetaG | ecosystem: Host-associated > Fungi > Mycelium > Unclassified | place: USA: Florida, Wekiwa Springs State...
CGCGCACCATCCCCGACCTCTGGCAAGCCATCGCCGACGCCCTTCGCCGCTTCACCCCGCAAGAATGCGCAAACTATCTCGCCGCCGCAGGATACGATGCAACATGATCGGAAAATGCTCTAGGTCCGGTCGGCGCCGCCCTGTGGGTGAGCGCGGAGCGTCTGGGTTCAACCCGATCGGCCGAGCCTCTAAACTAAACTAAGAGCCGGCGCGCCAAGCGGCGAGGAGCCAGCAGATCCAGATCGCTGGAGCGAGGAAAGCCCCGAAGGGCAGCCTCTCTTTAAGGTCGAACCCGCCGCCGCGAAAGCGCGCAATCAGGGCGGCGGCGAGAGCCGACAGCGTTGCGATCTCGACCACGGTAGGCAGGAAAGACCAATCGAGCCATACGCCAGCGACAGCGGCCAGCTTCACGTCGCCGAAGCCCATCCCCTCCGCGCCACGGAGCGCCCGATACGCGGCGCGAAAAGCGAAGAAAAAGGCGAACATCGAGGCCGCGCGCGCGAGGGCTTGAGCGATCGCCAGAGCCGGCGCGCCATCCCCTCCGAGGGGGGCCGCGGCAAGGCCGACGATGAACGCGAGCGCGTTCAGTTCGTTGGGGATGATCATCCGCCTGTGGTCGATGATGGCGATCGCCAGCATGAGGGCGGCCAGGACAGCGCCGGCGGCGCCCATCAACCCTGGCGCGGCGCCGAGGCTTGCCGCGATCGCGCCCGCAGCGGCGATCACGAGAGCCTCGAAAGGGCCCGGCCGCGTCAAACGTTGGCTGAGACCCCGCGGCGGCTCCGCATTCACTGAACCGGCCGGGAGAGGACGTTGAGCATGGAAGGCAGGGTGAGCGCCTGATTTTTTCCACCCCGCATTTTCGCGCGAAGTTCCTCGGCGACCATCGAGGCGTCGGCTCCGTCACGGATGATCTGCGGTCGAATGAACATGATGAGCTCGGTGCGAACCTGGCTCTTGCCTGTCGTCCCGAAGGCGGCGCCGACGTAGGGCAGTTGATTGAGAATCGGCACGCCGCCCCGCGACTTTGTCTGGTTGTCCTGGATCATGCCCGCAAGCAGCACCGTTTGGCCTGAAACGACCGAGATCGTGCTTTTCACCTCGCGCTGCGAAATCGTGGGGGTGAGAGTGCTCCCGGTCGGCTGGCTGACGAGTTGGTCGATGTCGAGCAGCACCGAGCCGTTGAAGTTCACGTGCGGCTGGACGTGCAGGATGACGCCGGTGTTCTTGTAGTCGACCGTGTTGACGACGGCGTTATTGGCGCTGAGCACGGTCGCGCTGCCGGTGGCGATCGGGACTTGATCGCCGACCTCGAGGCTCGCGTCGCCGTTGTCGACGACCACGAGCGACGGATTGGAAAGGATCTTGACGTCGGTTATCGCGGAAAGCGCGTTGATGACGACCCGCGGCGACGCGGGATTGCCGGCGATCACGTTGAGGCCGCCCGACAAGCCCGTCCCGGTGGTGGTCGAGCCGGTGTTCGCGGCGACGTTGTTGAGGATGCTCGGCATCGTTCCCGACACCGTATTGGAGACCGCGCCGCCGGAGAGGAAAAACTGCACTCCGTAGTTGAGCGCATCATTCAGCGTCACCTCAGCGATGGTGACGTCGATGGCGACCTGCAATTTCGGGCGGTCGAGCTGGATGAGCGTTCGCTCGATGAGCTTGTATTCGTCGGGGCGGGCATAGATCAGCACGGCGTTGTTGAGGACGTCCGCAGTGATCCGGACGTTGGGCAATTGCGGGCCGCCGCCGCCCTGGCCGAGCGCGTTCAGTTCGGAGTTGAGCGTTGCGACCGGAACGCCGCCGAATTGCGTGGCCGCAGTCCGGTATCCTCCGCCCTCGGCCCCGGCTCCCTGAGCGGAAGGGGAACCGCCAGAGGCGCCCAAGCCGCCTCCGCCGCCCAAGGCGCCCCCGCCTCCCAAAGCCCCTCCGCCGCCCCCGCCGCCGAGGGAAGAGCTGAGCGACGAGAGACCGCCGGTCAGCTTTTCCGCAGCCGACATCGCTTTCACGCCGGACGAGGGGGCGATCTCGTTGGTCGGCGATTCTCCCCCCGCGCCGTTGTTGATGGTGAAGATCTGCTGCAGCAATTGGGCGATCTGCTTCGAGTCGCCATAGCGAACTTTGTAGACTTTTACGCTGGCGCTCGAGGTCGAGGGCTCATCCAGCCGGTAGATCCAGCGCGACGCGGCGCGCAAGAGTTCGGGCTTCGAGGCGACGACCAGAATGGAGTTCAGCCGCGAGACGGGTTGGAACTTCACGAGACCATGGCCGAGGCCGGAATCGCCCGTGTCCATGATCTTCTCGAGTTCGCTGACGATCGGCTCGGGCGTGCTGTTTTGCACCGGATACATGCCGACGGATTGGCCTCGCAGCCAATCCACGTCGAAGCTGCGAACCGTGTCCAAGGCAGACTGGCGCTCGCTTCCCGTCCCCATGACGAGCAGGAGCTTGCCGCTCGGATCTGTCCGAATGGCGCCGGGACGGGTTGCGAAACCTTCGAGCAGTTTCGAGACCGTCGCTCCGGATACATATTGCAGCGGGACCACCGTCAGCCCGAATCCGGGCTCGGCGCGGTCCGACCCGTCGACGGCTCCCACTCCGCCTTCATTGGCTGGCCCGATCCGATAGCCGGTCGGGGTCCGCACCATGACCAGATTATTTGCGCTCAGCGCACTCTCGAGCACGTAGAGCATGTCTTTTTTCTCGATCGGCCGACCGGACGAGAGACTGATCGAGCCCTGGGCGCGAGGGTCGATCACATAGCCGACGCCGAGGACATCGCCGAGAACGGACTTCGCCACCTGCGAGACGGGCGCGTTCTCGAAGTTGAGCGTATAGCCCCCTCCGTCGCCGCTTGGCGCGTCGGCGCCCCCTCCGGCTTGGACGCCCTGAGGCGCCGCGGGCGTCGAAGTGGAGGGCGCTGACGATCCGAAAAATGAGAAGGCTTTGGGCGGATTTGCTCCGCCTGTATCGACGGTGGGCGTTGCCTGTGGAGATCGCGGCCGGAGATCGGCGGCGCGCATGATGTCTGCGGCGTTCTGCGGCTCGTCTTTGCCCTGATCGAGATAAGCGGTGTTGCAGGCCCCCACGAGCAGCACGCTCGCGGTCGCTAGAGAGCCAAGACAGACGACACGAACAATGCCCGTGTTGCGGGCGCGCGCACTTCCAGCCAAAAAAGCGCCCCCTTTGCGACGCAACAAAAATTCGTTAATGCGAGGTGCTCCTAAAAAGCCTAATCTGAGGAGAAAGTAAATACGGAGGTCGTCACAAAGTGGGGCGAGGACCACCGCCAGCGAGAACCGTCACCGATATGTTAAACAGATATGTTAAACAGATATAGGGCCATTGATCGTTGGTTTATCGTCGTCAATCAGTAGACTCTGCGACTTGCCATCCGCACCGGATCGGCTCCGCAGACGAGCTTTTGACAATGCGCGTCAATCTTTGGTCTACTCAAATCCGATACGGTCTGTGGGTCAGACAGATTGACGGAGGCAAAAGGCCCTTCTTGACATGTCTGCCTCACCGCACATGTCGGTGCGAGACGCCACGGTCGCGCCACAATACAGCCGCTATTGTTCGGGGACGAAGTGGCTGGGGGCGCCGCCGCCATGCTCGGCGATCACTTTTGATGGCCGGTCGAACTCTACAGATTCTACTCGGTTCTTGCACATTACGGATGGATTTTGGCCGTCTCAGCAATGTCGTCGTTGGCCTTGACCAGAGGGTTTTTCTTGTTCTTCCAGGTCGGCTCGCAATTATCGTGAAATCGCGATGAATATTGTGAAAAGCGATACGAACGACCCAGCCTTTTCTGTGCAGCCTGTCGCCGGCTTCATAGAGCACTTGAAGGACAATCTTTTTCGCGACGGCGAAGTCAAGGTTTCCGACCGCGATGGGGCCGGAGGCCAGTCCATTCGTTCGATTTGGGAGTCTTCTGATCTTTCGGCGAGCGAATTCGCCGACGAACTCGCGACCTATTACAAGCGCCCGCGCAAGACACTGCCGGAGCTTCTGGCGTGCCCGTCGCTTGTCGAGCGTTTTACCAGGCGTTTCTTGCGTGAAACCTTGATCTTTCCTTACGAGGCGGGCGACGGGGGTTTCGGTCTCGCAGTGGCCGATCCGACGGACGTCGCCGCGCAACGCGGAGCCGAGATTGTGCTCGGCGGTCCGGTTGTGGTGTCCATCGCCTCCTTTGAAGACATCGCGGCAGCGCTCTCTGAGCGTCTGGGGTCGGACGAGGAGGGAGCGACTGCGTCCCCCGCGCTCTTGTCCTCCGGGGCCGTCGAAGAGAGCGTCGACAGCTTGCGCGACCTCGCGAGCGGCGCGCCGGTCGTGCGCGCCGTCAACGACCTTCTGGAAAAGGCCGTCGAGCTGCGCGCAAGCGACATACACATCGAGCCGATGCGCAATGGGCTCACGGTGCGCATGCGTGTCGATGGGCTGCTGCGGGCCGTGCCGGCGCCAGCGCACGCACTACCCCAGGCGTTGATTTCGCGCATCAAGATCCTGGCTGGACTCAACATCGCCGAAAGGCGCCTTCCCCAGGATGGCGCGGCGCGGTTCGAGGCGGCAGGTCTCAATCTCGATGTCCGCGTCGCCATCATGCCGACCCAGCACGGCGAGACGGCCGTCATCCGGCTCCTGCCGCGCGATCGAGGTCTTCTCGACATCGCCAAGCTCGGGCTGCGTCCTCACGACGAGCGTAGGCTCCGGCGTCTGATCGACTTGCCGCACGGCATGATCGTCATCACCGGACCCACGGGAAGCGGCAAGACGACGACGCTCGCCACGATGCTCTCCGCGCTCAATACGCCGTCGCGCAAGATTTTGACCATCGAGGATCCGGTCGAATACGAGATCGCCGGCATCAATCAATCTCAGGTCAAGCCGGCAATCGGCCTCACCTTCGCTTCGGCCTTGCGCGCTTTCGTGCGGCAGGACCCGGACGTGATCATGGTCGGCGAAATCCGCGACGCCGAGACGGCGAATATCGCGATCCACGCCGCGCTCACCGGGCATCTCGTGCTGACGACGTTGCACACGGAAACCGCGATTGCGGCGGCGCCACGCCTTCTCGACCTCGGCGTCGAGGGCTTCCTGTTGAAATCGACGCTTCGAGGCGTGATTGGGCAGCGTCTGGTCCGCATCCTGTGCGACCGGTGCAAGGTTCGCAAGGAGATCTCAGCCGCTGAGTTCGATAGCGATCCGCGCTACGAAGCCTGCGGGCTTTCGGTCGGAGAGACCGTGTTCGAAGCGAAGGGGTGCGAGCGGTGCGCCGGGGCCGGCTATCGTGGACGCATCGGGGTGTTTGAAGCCCTCGAGGTCGACGGCGAGGTTCGCGGTTGCATCGGGCAAGAGATCGACGCGATGGCTCTCGACCAGGCCGCGCGGCGCGCTGGCCTCACCACGATGATGGACGACGCAATCGCCAAGTGCCGGGACGGCGTGACCACGGTCGCCGAGGCGCTTCGCGTGACTGTGGCGCGGTGAGGGCCATGCCGGTTTTTCAATATCGCGCTCTCACCCAGGTTGGCGAAATCGTCACCGGCTCCCTTGACGCCACCAGTCTCGCCGAGGTCAATCGCCGGGTCGAATATCTCGGGCTCATCCCGATCGAAGCGGCAGCCGCGCGGAACGAGGCCAAGTTCGGACGCGGCGCGCTGGCATCGTTCCAGCTGACCGGGCCGCGCGCCGAGGACGTCACCATCTTCACAGGCGACCTCGCTCTGCTCCTGCATACGGGCGCGCGGATCAACGACGCCCTCGAACTGCTCGCGACCGACGCCGAAATGAGCCGTATGCGGCCGGTCGCCGCGGCGCTCGCAGGCTCGGTCCTCTCCGGCGAGAGCTTCGGCGAGGCGATCTCCAAACACCCCAAGATTTTTCCGCCGATCTATGTCGCGCTCATCCGCGTTGGGGAGACCTCCGGCGCGCTCGTGGCGGTCCTCGAGGCGCTGGCTGCGGAGCGTCAGCGCGCCGAGGCGCTCAGGCGCCGGATCAGCGACGCCTTGCGCTACCCCGCCTTTCTTCTGCTCGCATCTGGCGCCGTCCTGCTCTTCTTCCTCAATTTCGTCCTGCCGCAGTTCGCCAACATCTTCCGCGACTTCAACGCCAAGCTCGATCCCGTCCTCGCCACGTTCCTGAGCCTGTCGGACTGGATGCGCTCGAATGGGCAAACGATCGCGGCCGCCTCGCTCGTCATCCTGCTGGCCTGCTGGTTCGTCCTGAAGCGCCGCTCGACGCGCGCGCCGATCATCCGCGCGCTTGTCCGCTTGCCGGTCGTGCGTCCTATCATGGACTACCACCGCGCCGGACTCTTTTGCCGGAACCTCAGCCTTCTGTTGTCGAGCGGCGTCATGCTGACTTCGGCCTTGCGCATCCTGGTCGACACGATGGAATCGACCGGCGCGCCGGCGCAATGGTCGCGTGTCGTCGACAAGGTGCGCCACGGCGGCAAGCTCTCGGACGCGCTTCTGGAGACGCGGGCCCTCCCGCCGATGGCGATCCGGACGCTGCGCCTCGGCGAAGAATCCGGGCAGCTCGCGATGCTTGCCGGCCGCCTCGCCGATTTCTACGAGGCCAAGCTCCAGAGAAGCCTCGATCGCGCGATCGGCATTGTCGGCCCGCTCGCGATCATCGTCATCAGCTTGATCATTGGCGGGCTCATCGTGTCGGTCATGACCGCGCTCCTTTCTGTCTATCAGGTCGTCAACTAGGAGGTTGGCAAATGAGAACCATTGCTTGCTGGCTCAAGCGCCCTGCGCGCCAGGCCGATCGAACGGGGGAAGCCGGCTTCACGCTGGTCGAGATGCTGGTCGTCATCGCCATCATCGGCCTCGTGGTGGGGCTCGTTGGCCCGCGCGTTCTGAATTATCTCAGCGAATCGAAAGTCAAGGCGGCGAGGATCCAGATCGAAAGCTTCTCGGCCGCGCTCGACCTTTATTATCTCGACAACGGCTCCTATCCGCCGGCCAGCGAAGGCCTCACCGCGCTGGTCGAGCGTCCATCTTCGGCGCCCTCGTGGAACGGACCCTACCTCAAGACTGGTTCCGTCCCGGTCGATCCGTGGGGCCATCCGTATATCTACAAATCGCCCGGCGACCACGCCCCGTACGAAATCGACTCCTATGGCGCGGGCGGCGTCGGCGACTCCCAGAGCCTGATCAGGAGCGCCTCCCGATAATGCCGCAAACGGACGCCCGGGCCGGATTTACGCTGATCGAGGTCGTGTGCGTGCTCGCGATCGTCGCGCTTCTCGCGGCGCTCGTCCTGCCGGCCATTCCGCGCGCCACGTCGCAAGAGCGTTTGGCGGGATACGCCGTCGAGGTCGCCGCTCTTCTCAAAGGCGACCGCAACGCTGCGATTCGCAGGCGCGCGCAGGTCGCGACGTCGCTCGACTCCGAACGGCGAATTGTCATCTCCGGATCGAACGCGTCGGTCGTCGAGATTCCTGCGGACGTGACATTCGAGGCGCTTCTCGCGCAGCGCTGTGGCGACAGGCGCGTCGGCGCAACGATCGATTTCTTTCCGAGCGGCTCATCGTGCGGAGGCGTCATCGCGATTGCACGGCAGGGGGTCGGATATCAGATTCGCGTGAACTGGCTCACAGGAGGCGTCGAGGTTGTGCCGACCGGCAAATCCTGAAGCGCGACGAATCGCCGGCTTCACCCTCGTCGAGGCGCTGGCCGCTCTCGCGGTGATGGGAGCCGGCCTTGCGGCGATCGGCTCATTGGCAAGCACGAGCCTGCGCGCCGGCCTTCACGCAGAGCGCCATCTGGCCGAGGTCGAGACCGCGCGCAAGATCGTCGCCGGCATGCCGTCTCGCGATGCGCTTCCTGTCGGCCGTCTCACGGGCGCGCTTGACGCGCACGACTGGCGGATCGATTCGACTCTGATTGGCGTTCCCGCGGCGACCGGCGACACACTCTGGATTCCTCAACGCATTGAGATGTGGGTCCGGTCGCCGTCCGGGGCCGTTATGAAAGTCGATACGATCCGTCTGCGGAGGCAGGCGGCGAAATGAGGCGGGAGAATTCCGACTCGCCCATCGCCGGCTTCTCGCTGATCGAGGCCATGGCGGCGCTCGCCCTGACCGCGACCATCATCCTCGCGCTCTCATCGGTGTCGGGACAATGGCTCCCCAATTGGAGGCGAGGTTTCGTCGACCTGCAGCGCGCCGACCTGCTCGGCGTCGGCCTTGAGCGGATGGTCGACGATCTGTCCGCGGCCGAATATGTGACGCGCTCGGCCGGCGCGGAGGCGCCCTTGTTCGAAGGCGACGCCTCGTCGGTGATGTTCGTTCGATCGGCTGTCGGTCCAGACGCTTACCCGCATCTCGAGGTCGTGCGTCTCGCCGAGATCAAGGAGGATCGTGGGCTCGCGATGGTGCGCAGGCGATCGCGCTTCGCGCCGATCGCGCCGCCTGCGCCGGGAGCGAAGGAGCAAGCCATCGCCTTCGGCGACCCCGTCACCCTCATTCGCGCGCCCTTCCACATCACCTTCTCCTATGCCGGCCCGGACCGGGTCTGGCTTCCGAGTTGGAAGGGCCGGAAGAGGCTGCCCGAGGCCGTGCGGATATCGGTGCGCGACACGGTCGCTAACCGGGTGCTCGCGGCGTCGACAGTGGCGACCATCAGGGTGACTGCCAATGGCGCGCCGAAGCTGCAGTTGCAGGCGAATGCATCCGTCGCTGCTCCAGCGGCAGGCGCCGCTCCCGCGGCGGCTGGCGCGCCTGCAGCCGCGCCGGCGAGTCAGCCATGAAGGTCTGCGCGCCATTTCTGTCGGGGCCGGCACAGCGTTCGGAGGCTGGCTTCGTCCTTGTCGCCGTGCTCTGGATTCTGGCGGCTCTGGCGACCCTCGCGTCAATCTATTCGTCGTACACGGTCAACAGCGCTACCGCCTCGCACATTGCGGATGATCGCGTGCAGGCGGATGCTTCGATTCGAGCCGGCCTCGAAATGGCGGTGTACCGCCAGCTCTCGCTCCCAGAGAAGGCGAGGCCCGTCCGCGGCGGCTTTGACTTGCATGTCGGGCGCACCGGCGTCACGGTTCAGTTTCGCTCGGAGGCCTCGCGGATCGACCTCAACGCCGCGTCGCCCGACTTGCTTGCCGGGGTCTTCGTCGCGGTCGGCGTCGATCCCATGCGGGCGCAAACCTTCGCCGCGCGAGTTGTCGGCTGGCGCACCCAACCGGCTTCTGGCGCGGGGCAGAACCCGACTGGCTCGGTTGGTGCGAATGGCGCCGCCTCCCAAACTCAGACGCAGGCCGGCCTCTCGAATCCCCAGCCGGGGACCGATCCTGCCAACGGCGCGAACGCTGCGGCGGGCGCCAATCCCTCGAACGCCCAGGCGGGGACCGATCTTTCGAACGCAGAGACGGGCGCCGCCGCCAAGGAGGACCAGCTCTACCGCCAGCAGCACATGCCGTACCCGCCGCGCCACGCCCCGTTCGACAACGCCCTGGAGCTCAGTCTTCTGCCGGGGATTTCGCTCGCGGTTGTCGAGCGCGTTCTCCCGTTCGTAACCGTGTTCAGCGGCAGCGGGCAGGTCGATGTTTTCAGTGCAGACCCAACGGTTCTCTCGGCTCTCCCGGGAATGACTCCCAAGATCCTTGGCGAGGTCTTGAACGCGCGGGTCAAAGATCCCGGCGACGGAAAGGCTCTCCTGGAGCTGCTCGGTCCGGCGAAGACGGGCGTCTCAGCCGAGAAACCGAAGGCGTTCCGGACATCAATCGCGGTCGACTTTGACAATGGCCGACACGTTCACGCCGAGGTTGTGTTTCGTCTCAAGGACAAAGGCCCAAAGGAGAAGGGCGACGAGGCGCAAGCCGGGACGGATCAGAAGGCGCACGGCCGCGGCGGCCCCGGTGGGGGAGGCGAGGAGGCGCGGGGGGGCGGCGGGCCGGACACCGAACCCTATGATCTGCTCTATTGGCGGGATGATTTCGATGGCCCGATGCAATCGTCCTGAGGGCGGCCCATGACCATTTGGGCCTCATTGAAGGAGCGCGCCTCGAACTGGATCGAGGACGCCGCCACGGGTTTGACGCTTCTCCTGGCGATGGTCCGGCGCAGCCGTAAAGTTGAACTGATCGAACATGGCGAAAACGCGTTCCTGGCCGTGGACGCGAGCAAGCCATCCGCCGACCGGCCGCTCCTGCATATCGATGAAAACGGCGTCGCCGAGCCCCTCACGCCCGAACTGCGCGCGCTTCTTGCGCGAAGCTCGGTCGAGGTCATCCTCGCGCCGTCGCGATTCATTTTCCGCTCGCTCGAACTGCCGCAAGGGGCGCGTCAGTTTCTCGACGGGGTCGTCCGGTCTCAGATCGATCGCCTTACGCCGTGGTCCGCCAACGAGGCGGCCTTCGGCTGGACGGAGCCGACCGACGCCGGCGCCGGGCAGATCGGCGTTACGGTCGCCGCGACCGCACGGGCCCGCGTCGCTCCGATCGCCCAGGCGGCGATGGAGGCGCGGGCCGACCAAGTGCGCATGTCGACGCTGATCGGGGAGGGCGAAGGGCTGCGAATTCCGGTCTTCGCCCAGGATATCGGCGTCGGAGGCGGGGGGCGGCGGATGACGCGCGGCCTGGTCGCCGCTCTCGCTCTCGCCGGCCTTGCCTTCGTTATGAGCCTTGGCGCCTGGCTTGTGATCGGCGGCATGGACGACGCTCGGGTGGCCGCGCTCGAGGCCCGGATCGCCGAACGTCGCGCCGAACTGATGAACCGGCGCGGCCCGGCGGCTGAAGAGGCGCTCAAAGCGCTCCAGGCGCGCAAATGGGCGAGCCCCTCCGCGGTGATGACCGTCGAAGCGCTGTCGAAGACCTTGCCTGACGATGCGCACCTGACCGAATTGCGGATCGAGGCGGGCAAGGTGGAGATCGCCGGGTCGGCTGTCGATCCGCCGAGCCTGATCCGGTTGATCGAGCAGTCGCGGCGCTTCACCCAGGCGACGTTCTCAGCGCCCACGGTGAAAAGCCCAAGCGGGGGTCAAGGTTTTCACATCGAGGCGCATATCGCACCCTCGTTTCCGGCGACGAACTGATGCAATCCTCTAAACAGAAGCTGGCTATAGGCCGTCGCCAGGCTTTGGCGGTCGCGGCCTATGTCGGCGCAGTCGTCGCTCTTCCGGCGAGCGCGCTCTGGCTGATCGCAGACCTCCGCGGCAAGGCCGCCGAGGTTGCGGAGGTTCAGACGCGGCTTGACGAACTGTCGGAACGCTCGCGGCCGAACCTGTCCGCGGCGCCCACGTCGAACGGGGGGCCTGCTGGCTCGCCGTTTCTGGACGGGCAAACCGTCACGATCGCGGGCGCGGCGCTTCAGCAGCGGATCGAGGAGGCGGTTGCGAAAGCAGGCGGCGCGCTTATGTCGTCGCAGGTGGACCTCGAAGGCCCCGACGCCAAGAAAGGCTTCGTCGGCCTGTCGGCCAGCATCGAACTCCCGCAGCCCGCCGTGCAAACGATCCTTTACGACCTTGAGGCAGGAATGCCATACCTGTTCGTGGACAAGCTTTCGATCCAGTCTCCCGAAGTTTTTGGCGAGCCGGAAAGTGGACGCACGAGAATGACAATCGGAGTGACCGGACAATGGCGATCCATGGACTGATGCGGCCGCTCGCCGCCGTCGCCACGATTTTCGTCTGTTTCGCAGGCCAAGCCGCCGCCGATTCGATCGACGACCGACCGCAACTCAGCCTGCAGATCGAGGGGCGGTCCCCGACTGCGGAGGCGAGCGGCAGGGTCGACGCGCCTACGGACGCGCCGAAGCCCGACCCGGCGCCGGCTGGCGCCGCCGCGCCGCGAGCCGGCAACCCCTTGTGGGCGATTTCCCTGGACTCCCTGTCAGAGACGCGTGACCGCCCCTTGTTTTCAGTCTCGCGCCGGCCGCCTGTCGTGACCCCGGTCTTGGCCGCAGTGGAAAAGAAGCAGGAAATCGTACCGCCGCCTCCCCCGGAGCGGCCGTCGCTCACGCTGGTCGGCACAATCGTCAGCCGCAAGGGAAGCGTCGCGATGGTCCAGGGCGCTTCCGGCGGCGAGGCCATGCGGATCCGGGTCGGGCAGGAAAACGACGGCTGGCAGGTGCAGGGGATCGGTCTGCGTTCCATTGTGGTCGGAAAGGGCGAGCAGTCGGTGGAACTGGCCCTGCCGAAGCGCGACGCCGGTCCGGCGGAATAGCCGCGCCTGAAAATCGCCCTCTCAATACTTCATCCCAAATCCCGTGCTCATACGACTTGAATCCTTGAACTGAGCATCGACCGGCGCTTTCATATTCCTTCACCGAATTTGATTTGTGATAGGATCGCTCTTGCATTAACGCTTGCTGCGCCGGATTTCGGGCAGGGGATCTTCTGATGTGTGGAATTGTCGGCATCCTCGGAACCGGTCCTGTCGCCGGCCCGATCGTCGAGGCGCTGAAGCGGCTCGAATACCGAGGCTACGATTCCGCCGGCGTCGCGACGCTCGAGAACGGCCGTCTCGAGCGCCGTCGCGCCGAGGGCAAGCTCAAGAACCTCGAGACCAAGCTCGCGTCTGCCCCGCTCAGCGGGACGATCGGCATCGGTCACACGCGCTGGGCGACCCATGGCAAGCCCACGGAGACCAACGCCCACCCGCACGCCTCACCGCGGCTCGCCGTCGTCCACAATGGGATTATCGAGAATTTCAGGAGCCTGCGTCAGGAGTTGAAGGCCAAGGGCTATGTCTTTCAGACGGAAACCGATTCCGAAATCGCCGCTTTCGTCGTTGAGGACGAACTGAGTGCGGGTAAGGCGCCCCGCGAGGCGGTCCGGGCGGCGCTCGGGCGCCTCCGCGGGGCGTTCGCGCTCGTCTATCTGTTCGAGGGCGAGGAGGACCTTCTGATCGGCGCGCGACAAGGCGCGCCCCTGGCCGTCGGCTACGGCGACGGCCAGATGTATCTGGGCTCGGATGCGCTCGCGCTCGCCCCGTTCACCGACCGCATCGCCTATCTCGATGAAGGCGACTGGGCGGCGGTGACCCGCGAAAGCGTCGAGATTCATGACGCGACAGGCGATCGGGTCGAGCGTCCGATCCAGCGGAGCCCGACGGGAAGCCTGCTCGCGGAAAAGGGCAATTACCGGCACTTCATGGCCAAGGAGATCCATGAGCAGCCGGAAGTCGTCGGACACACGCTTGCTCACTACATCGACATGGCGTCGCTCAAGATCAGGCCGTTCGCCTGGCCGTCCGATCCAACAAAGCTGAGCCGGGTGTCGATCATTGGCTGCGGCACCGCCTATATGGCGGGCCTGATCGGCAAATACTGGATCGAGCGCTTCGCGCGGCTCCCCGTCGAGATCGATGTCGCCTCGGAATATCGCTATCGCGAGGCGCCGGTGGACGACGGCGGCCTCACGATCGTCGTGTCGCAGTCCGGCGAGACGGCGGACACGCTGGCGTCTCTCCGTTATGCCAAGGAGCGGGGCGCGAGGACCATCGGCGTCGTCAATGTGCCGGATTCCAGCATCGCGCGGCTCACGGACGTCGCGGCGCCGACGCTTGCCGGCCCCGAGATCGGCGTCGCCTCGACCAAAGCCTTCACGTGCCAGCTCGCGGCCCTAGCGGCGTTGGCGTTAGGCTTGGGGAAAGCGCGCGGCACGATCGACGAGGCCGACGAAGCGGCGCTGGCCGGCGAACTGGTCGCGACGCCGGGCCTGCTCGCCGAAGCGCTGAAGCTCGAGCCGAGGGCCGAGAAACTCGCGCAAGCGATCGCGCGCGCCCGCGACGTGCTCTATCTCGGGCGCGGGACGGCCTATCCGCTGGCGCTCGAAGGGGCGCTAAAGCTCAAGGAATTGAGCTACATCCACGCCGAAGGTTATGCGGCGGGCGAACTCAAGCACGGACCGATCGCGCTCATCGACGAAGCGATGCCGGTGATCGTGATCGCGCCGCGCGACGCCGTGTTCGAGAAGACGGTCTCCAACATGCAGGAGGTGGCGGCGCGAGGCGGCCGCCTCATCCTGATCGGTGACGAGCACGCGGCGCAAGAGGCGGGGGTCGCGATCGAGCATGTCTTGCCAATGGCCGATATGAAGGTCGCCTTCGCCCCGATCGTCTACGCCGCGCCCATCCAGATGCTCGCCTATCATACCGCTGTCATCATGGGGAAAGACGCCGACCAGCCGCGCAATCTGGCGAAATCGGTGACGGTCGAATAAGTTGGCGGATCACGAGCCGGTGCAGGCTCACTGACAATTTGAACCGCCAAGAAAATCCTCGACCGAATGTCGGCCGAACGGATTTGAGTACGACGCAAGCATGGCGAATCCCTTGCGTCCCCTCGAAGGCTCGATCCTGACGATGGTGATCGCGAGTTGCGACCGATCCGGCGGCGGCGCCGGATTGCTCCAGCCATCCACGATGAGATGAAAAGGGTTTGCGCTCGCGAGCGTGTCCCCGATCAGGAGCCGCCCCCAGAGCTCGGGGCCATGAAAGGGTCTTCCGACCGGCGCCCACCGATCGGTCGGAAGGGCGGGGGCCAAGGTCTCGATCGTCTGCGTGGCGGCGGGCGATAAGCACCCGATATGAATATGAAGCTGATCCTGGGTCCGCGATTGGCGTGAATTGACCGCGAGAGCGACGCCGCTTTGGGAGCGATACGACCCGCGAGAATCCCCAAGGAATTTTCTGGCTTGCCAGGCGTCCTCGAAATAGTTGGGCGCGTCCGGCGTCCGGAGGAAGCGGTCCTCAACGCCGACAATTCTTCTGGTCGGCGCGAGAATGAGATCCGATGACCCGAAGGGCCGCAGGACGACGTAACCGCGGTCGGCTCCATCGGACAGATTCGCTTCAAGGCATGGGAATGCGCCGCCGGTGAGCGTGTGGTTCAGCACACAGGTCTGAATGACTCTCCACAGAACGCCCCGGGTGGTCACCGCGCTCGCCTGTGTCGCAAGCCCAAACGTCGCGCCGACGCTCGCGATAGCGACCGCCGCTGACAACCAACGCATTGTTCTCGAGCCGTGAACCCAAAGAGAAGCCGAAGGTGAGCGGTCGTGCACGAATAAATCCCTGGATGTTTGCTCAATTGAAACCGCCACGTTCGGGTCGACGGGTCAAGGCCATATTGCTAACCGCATTTATTCTTGATTTGTTCTGGTTTATCCCCCATAGTCGAAACAGTCGCCCGCGGAGCTCGTCCAGGCGAGCGAACCGAAGTCAATGCCCGCACAAGCCTGCAGACACAAGCTGTCGGAATCTTTGGGGGATCAAAACATGAACGGCGCTGGTCAAATCGCGGTGATGCTCGCTGAGATTGTGGGTTTCGGCCGCATTTTCCTGGGGGATGAGCACGCGAGCCACCGTCTGAGTGGACTGCTCATTCTTGCGGGCTTCGTCGGGAAGATCGCATTGTCGATCTGACAGAGTTCAGGCGCGAATAAAAAAAGCAGTCGCGGAGTTTCTGTTCAAAAGATCAATCGGGATGACCCGATCCAACGCAGGACGTCATCTCCGCGGGCGAGAGGGGCCCCGCGGCCATATAGGCCGCCGCCGCGCTTTGCAAAGGCGGCGCGATCCACTGGCGACGCGAAGCGCGCTTTCAGGTCAGGCCGCTGATTCATCAGGCAAGCTCGTCCAGCAAGCGGCTTTCGGCGCTGCCCTGCCGCACGTCAACATGGCTGCTCCCTACCTCAACACATGTGTCAGTTGCCAACGGGTGTCTTCTGTATATCTTGCCGACCCAGGGTAATACTCTGCTAAGGAAAACGTCAGCGACTAGCTCGCGGATTTAATATCATCCGCGGGGGAACCTTTTTCTATTGTTTTCGTTTACGTTGTGGAAGATTCTGGAGGCAGGACCATGGCCCAGACTGCGATGAGCACTTCGAGCGTCGAAAGAGCGTCTCACGCCACGGGCGTTGAAAGAGCTGCCTATTCCTCTACTATGGTCGCGCGGTCTTCTTCTACTGGCGCGGCTCGCGAATCCGATGACGGATTGGACAGGCTCTTTCTGCCAACCGCGCATCCGGGCAGAGAGCTGTTCACTTTTTGCCTGTTTGTCCTAATGGTCGTAACCGTTTTAGTGTGGGGCGGTTGGAAGCTGCTTTCGATGATTTGAGTTGATGCGGCCCGCTTGAGGCGGTTCATGCAAGCTTACAAGGTCCATTGACCTTCGCCAGCTATACTAGCCAGGCAAACCTACTCCCAACGAGCAGTTTCGAAGGCATCTTGGAGCGTCGTGCGCCTGTGCACGGCTCGAACTGGGGCTGAGCCAAGGGCCTCGCTCTAAGAAACTTTGGGAGAACTTCGAGCGAGGCCCATGCCCCCAAGGAGCCTCATTGAGAGCGGCCCCTGGGTACGCCGTCAACATATCAGAGTTGTGACGGCAGGTTGTACGAAATCGCTTCCACGCTGGCCAACCTTTACTGAAAACGACCCTCGAGGGAACAACCGACGCGGAGGTCGGTTAGGCTAAAGACGGACGCCCATCCTGCCCCCCAGCCAAAGGCGTTCGTCAGCTCCGCGTCCGCCCATGGCGGGCGCGGGGCTTTTTGACGGCCAGGCCGCTGATTCCGATTCCGGTCGGACTTCGGCGCAAGGGGATTCGGCTTCTTCCTTCCTCGTGATGAGAGGCGCTCGCCTCGGCGCAGGACCCAAGCGACTCAGGGCCCGGCGAACGACGGCTCTTATCCGCACGCGGGTTGCCGGAACCTATCGCTTCGCCTTCGCGTTTATCGGCATCTCTCAAAGGAGGCGATCATGAACAAGGAACACGTAAAGGGCGCGATGGACAAAGCCAAAGGCGCGGTCAAAGACGCCGCCGGCAAGATGATGGATGACAAGAAGCTCCAGGCTGAAGGGAAGATGGACAAGGCGAAGGGCGAAGCCCGTCAGGGGCTCGGTGATGTCAAGGACGGCCTGCAGCGCATGCGTGACGAGCACTAAGCTCTATCGCCCGTACCCACTAAGATCGCGCCCCTCGATTCCGAGATCGCGCGTCATCTGCTCCCGTAAAAGGACGACCTGTAACCCGCGCCTCATTGGCGCGGGTCTTCTTGTTGGTCAGTGGCTGAGGGGCCGCCGGTTTGTTTCAGCGGCCCAAAAGGTCGAGCGAACGCTGTTTGAGGCATGTCTCATCCGCCCGCGAGCCGGCCAGGAAAACCGAGGCTTGCGGCCGCGATGGCCTGAAGCGCCCGACCGATCAAGGGGATCCAGCCATTCGATCTCGCGCTGGTCAATCGACACGAACTGTTGGGACGTCCTCGGCAGGGCCGGCGTAGAGTCGGAGCTTCGCTTGTCCCCCTACATTTTTGCGAAATTGCCGGGAGCTTCGCGCCCGCGTTAGCGTCTGCGTATGAGAGACCAGACTGAACTTGCCGAGCTCGACCGACCGAGAACAGCCCGCTCAGCGGGGCTCGCCAAGGGCCCGGCGGCGCGCGCAACGAAAGCCGCCGCCCATGCCGTATCGCTGGCGCCGATTCTGATCCGAATCGAGGCGGGAGGGCTACGGTCTCTCAATGCGATTGCCCGCGCGCTCACCGCCGAGGGCGTTCCAACAGTCGCTGGCGCCAGCAATTGGACGCCGGCCGGCGTAGCCCGTGTGAAGGCGAAGCTCGCCGCGTAGCGGCCGCCGATAGCGGCTGACGCCTGGCCTCGAGCCTCCGCGTCTGCGCCGCCGCCCGGAACGAAGACCTCCTGCCTTCATTAATTTGGTCGCCGGTCGCGCCAACTGGCTGACTCCCCGCGCTGCTTGTTGCGCCCCGCCGAGGATATGCTCGCCAGCAATTCTTCAAGGCGGTCCAAATCCACCGGCTTCACCAGATGGTAGTCAAATCCCGACTGACCGGAAGTCGCCGGAGTTTGCGCTTGGCCCCAGCCGGTTTGCGCGATGATCACCGTGTCGTCGAACAGCGCCTGCTCGCGAAGCGCGCGACAAACAGCATAGCCGTCCATGCCGGGCATTCCGATATCGAGCAGGATCGCGTGGGGGCGATATTCCTGCGCCGTGCGCACGGCGAGTTTCCCTTCGTGAGCCAATCTGTAGTCGTGACCAATTGTCTCGAGCATCCAGCCTACGGTCTGCGCGACATCGGGATTGTCGTCCACCACCAAGACCCTCAACGCGCTCTTTCCCTGCGAGGCGGATGAAGAAGATTCAGCCGGGCGCGGCGGCGGCGCTGCTGGCTCCGCCAAGGGCAGGCGCACTCGGAATGCGCTGCCTTTGCCTGGGCCTGCGCTTTCGGCGGCGATGGCGCCTCCGTGCATTTCGACGAGCCGCTTCACGAGCGCGAGGCCAATGCCAAGCCCGCCATGCGAACGATGAAGATTGTCGCGAATCTGGAGGAAAAGATCGAAGACCTTCGGCAGCATATCGTGAGGTATGCCGACGCCATTGTCGGAGACCGTTATGACGACGTCCCCTCCTTCCCGGCGCGCTGATAGAACGATGGCGCCGCCCTCCGGCGTATATTTGGCGGCGTTATTGAGAAGGTTGCTGATCACCTGAGACAAACGCGTAAGGTCGGCGTCCAGCCAGACCGGATCGTCCGGAAGGTCAAGCGTAAGCGCGTGATGACCCGCGGCGATCAACGGGTTGCTCGCGTCAACCGCCGTTTTGACGATTTCGCTCAAGGCGATGTGCGCCTTGCGCAATTCAATCTTGCCTTTGCTGACCCGCGACACATCCAGAAGGTCATCGACCAAGCGCACGAGATGCGACAGCTGTCGGTCCATCATGTCGCGGACCTCTGCCGCATTTTCCGTGTTTGGAGACGCGCGCAGGACGTCGAGCCCGTTGCGGATCGGCGCCAGGGGATTGCGCAGCTCATGGGCGAGCGTGGCGAGAAATTCGTCCTTCCGCCGATCCGCCTCCGTAAGGGCCTCGGCATAGGATTTGAGCTCGTCGCGTTGAGCCGCGATCTGCCGGCGCTGCTGGTAGAGCTCAAAGAATACGCTCGTCTTGCTGCGCAAAATGTCGGGCTCGATGGGCTTGTTCAGAAAGTCGACGGCGCCGGCTTCATATCCGCGAAACCGGCGCTGCCGATCGGCGGCGCCCGCGGTCAGAAAGATGATGGGAACGCGGCGGGTCCGGTCGGTTCCCCGCATGAGCTCCGCAAGCTCGTAGCCATCCATTTCGGGCATCTGCACGTCGAGAATGGCGAGAGCAACGTCGTGGGTGAGCAGAAGCTCGAGCGCCTCAGTCCCCGAGCGCGCTTTCAAGAGCACGAGCCCGTCGCGCCGGAGAAGACCCTCCAACGACAGCAAGTTTTCCTCGAGATCGTCAACGAGCAGAAAATATACGGGTCCGATCTCGGACGTCATCGGGCTCCAACCTCCCGCAGATAAGCGGCGATCTCGTTCAGGGACAGGACACGAGCGCCGGGACAAAGCGCGATGGCGGCCTCGGGCATCGCGGTCGCATAGGCGCCCTCCGGGCTCTGCACCACCGCCGCGCCGCCCGCTTCGACGATCGCCTTGAGGCCGCTCGCGCCATCGCCGTTGGCTCCAGTCAGCACCACGCCGACGAGACCCGCGCCGTAGGCGTCAGCCGCGCTTTCAAACAGGACGTCGATCGAGGGGCGCGAGAACAGGACGGCCTCGTCGTCAGACAGAGATAGGCGCCTATCCTGTTCGACCAACAGATGATAGTCTGGCGGAGCGAAGTAGGCGACCCCGGCTTCGATCGGCTCCTTGTCTTCCGCTTCCCGAACTTGAATGGCGCTGCGCGCCCGCAAAAGCGCGGCGAACAAACTCGTTTTGTCAGGCGGAAGATGAACGACAATGATGATCGGCAAACGGTAGTCGGCGGGCAGCCCCGGCAGGAGGCCCGAAAGAGCCTCGAGCGCTCCAGCCGACGCGCCGATGACGATCGCCTCCGGAGCAGCTCCGCTCACGGGCCGCTCCGCTTCTGGTAGATTCGCTCGTCCTTCGCGAACTCAACAAAAGCGCTCGCGTAGTCCGTGAAGCGAAGGCTCTCCTTCGCGCCAAGGCCGAGAAACGCTCTCCGCGCCAGCGAATCCTTAAACAGGCCGACCGCTCGGTTCTGCAACGCTCTGTCGAAATAGATGAGCACGTTTCTGCACGATATGAGATGCATTTCCCCGAATGAAGCGTCCGTCACCAGGCTGTGATCGGAGAACACAACGCGTTGACGAAGGCGCCGGCTGAAAGAGGCGCGGCCGTAAGCCGCTGTATAATAGTCCGACAAGGACGACTTTCCGCCCGATTGCCGATGGTTCTCCGTGAACATTTTTAGGCGGTCGAGGTCATAGACGCCCGTCTCCGCTTTCGCCAAGGCTTCCTGATTGACGTCCGTCGCGTAGAACAGCGTGCGATCTTCCAGACCCTCCTCACGGAAGAGGATGACGAACGAATAGAGCTCTTCGCCCGCGCCGCAGCCTGCGATCCAGACTTTCAGCGAGGGATAGGTCCGCAGATGCGGCACGACCCGTTCGCGAATCGCACGGAAATAGCCGGGGTCGCGAAACATCTCGCTGACCTGAACCGTAAGATATCCGAGGAGTTTGGGCAACATCCTCGCATCGTGCAGCAACCGATCCTGCATGGCCGAGATGGTGGCGAACCCCAGGTCTTCGCGCGCCCGCTTCAAGCGACGCTTGAGCGAAGCCATGGCGTAACCGCGGAAGTCAAAATGGTGCTTCTGGAAGAGAGCTTCCAGCAGCAACCGAATCTCTATCTCCTCGGTCCTGTCCATCTCCGTGTCCGCACTAATTGTTGGGCATCCACACGCGGATGAGGGAGAGGAGCTTCTCGACGTCGAGGGGCTTCGCCATATAGTCGTTGGCGCCGGCCGCGAGGCACCGCTCTTGATCGTCGGGCATGGCTTTGGCCGTCAACATGATGATCGGCAGCTTTTTCCAGTCGGGATTCTGGCGAATCCTCTCGGTGGCCATGAGGCCGTCCATCACGGGCATCATGACGTCCATCAGGACAAGATCGATCGCGGGGCCGTCCCGCGACGATTTATCGATCGCCTCCAGAGCTTCGCGGCCATTGCGCGCGATCTGCACATGCGCTCCGCGCGGTTCAAGAATGCTCATCAAGGAATAGACATTTCGAATGTCATCCTCGACCACAAGAATTCGTCGCCCCTCAAGCAACGCATCGCGGTTGCGCGCCTGGCGGATCATTTTCTGCTGCTCGTCGGGAAGGTCCGAGATCACCTGATGCAGGAACAGGCTCACTTCATCGAGAAGCCGTTCGGGCGATTTCGCGCCCTTGATGATGATCGACCTCGAGTAACGGCGGAGCCGCTGCTCTTCCTCGCTGGAGAGATCGCGACCGGTGTAGACGATGACGGGCGGAAATGAATACGCGCCTTCATGGCTCAAGGTTTCGAGAAGCGAATATCCGGACGCGTCCGGGAGAGACAGGTCGAGGACCATGCAGTCGAATGTTTGGTTCTTGAGAAGCACAAGGCACTCCGCCGCCGTCGCGGCGGTCACCGTCTCAACCTCGTGCGAGACCAACAATCTCCGCACCGCGTCACGTTGGACCGGATCGTCTTCGACGATGAGAACTCTCCGCATCCCCTGTGCGAGCCTAGTCTCGAGCTTCTGAAGAACTTCGGTCAGGTCCTCACGCTTCACCGGCTTCAACAGATAGCCGATCGCGCCGAGCGAAAGAGCCGTCTGGGCGTTGTCGGTCGCAGACACGACATGGACGGGAATGTGGCGAGTGCGGGTGTCGCGCTTCAACTGATCAAGCACCCAAAGGCCGGAATGGTCCGGCAAACCGACGTCCAATACGACCGCGTTGGGAAGAAATTCCTGTGCCAGCGCCAGCGCCTCGGACGCGCTGCCGGCGACAACGCACTCGAACTCCATTTCGTGCGACAGATCTTGGAGGATGCGGGCGAAACTCTGGTCGTCCTCGACGACCAGAAGGACGCGCCTTTGGCCCGTGAGCCGCTCGCGATCGTCCTGGATGCGGCCCGGCTCTCGAACCGTCGCTGTCGGGGGGATCGGCCGCGACGCCTCGACGGCGAGCGGCGCAGGAGAAGAGCGAGGCTCTTCCGCTAGGGGTTGCGGCTGCGCAACGCGGAAGGTTTCTGGAATGAAGACCGTGAACGTGCTGCCCTGGCCTTCGACGCTCTGAAGCGCGAGCGCGCCGCCCAAGAGGCGCGTGAGCTCGCGACAGATCGAGAGCCCAAGGCCGGTGCCCCCGTACCTGCGGCTGATCGCTCCGTCCGCCTGCCGGAATGGCTCGAACACAGTCCTCTGCTTGTCCTCGGAGATGCCAATGCCGGTGTCTGCGACCGATAGCGCGATCTGCCCCTCAGGCGAGCGACGGATGGTCAGTTCGACCTTGCCCCGTTCTGTGAACTTGAACGCATTCGACAGCAGGTTCCGCAAAACCTGCTCGAGCCTCTGACCATCGGTCTCGACGTAAGCCGGGGATTCCGGCGCGGTTTCGATTCGAAACTCCAAATTCTTCTTGTCCGCGATCGGCGCGAAGAGATTCCTCAGATCCTTGGCGAGCCGCGTAAGCGCGATCGGTTCAGGCTTGATCTCCATATGGCCCGCCTCGATCTTCGAGAGATCGAGGATGTCGTTGATGAGCGTCAGCAAATCGTTGCCGGACGACTGCATTGTCTGAGCGTAGCGCACTTGCTCCTCGCTCAGCCGGCCATCATTGTTGTCGGCAAGGAGCTTGGCGAGGATCAGAAGCGAGTTCAGAGGCGTCCTGAGCTCGTGCGACATATTCGCCAGGAAATCAGACTTGTATTGGCTCGCCTGTTCGAGTTCCTGAGCCCTGAGCCGCACGATCTCGTTCACGCGCTCAAGATCGTCTCGGCTGTTCTCGAGTTGCTGGGCTTGCGCCTCGAGCTGCGAATTGGTCTGCTCGAGTTCGGTCTGTTGAAGTTCGAGACGAGATTGCGACTCTTTCAGCGCTCGACCCTGCTCCTCGAGTTCCTCGTTCGAGACGCGCAGTTCCTCGCTCTGCGCCTGCAGCTCTTCGGCTTGGCGTTGCGTCTCCTCCAGCAGGTTCTGAAGTTCGGCGCGATAGTTGGCTGAGCGAATTGCGATGCCGATTCCCTCGGACATCTGTTCGAGCAACGCAATCGCGTCGTCGTTGAGCGGGTGGACGAACCCGAACTCCAGCACGGCGTTCGTCGCCTCGTCCACCTGTCCCGGCGCGATGATGAGATGGCGGGGCTTGCCTGCTCCGAAGGCGGAACCGAGCGCGAGGTAGCCATCGGGGACGTCACGGATGAGAATCGATCGGCCATCCGCCGCCGCCTGTCCGAGCAAGCCCTCCCCACTCGCGAAATGGTCCAGGATCTTCGCATCGGCCGGGACGCCATAGGATGAGACCCGGCGAAAAACGCCGTTCCTCTCCCGCGCAAACGCAGCGCCGGCGTGAGCGCCGAGATAGGGGCAGAGATAGCCCAGAATATTGTCGCCGAGCTGATGGATCGGCTGGTCGCCGAGCATCGCCTTTGAGAGGCCGACTCGGCCGGTCTGAAGCCAGTCCTCGCGCCGTCGATTGGACTCGGAGCGATAGATCAAAAATCCCACGACTCCGGTCAGCGCCAGTCCGAGCAGACTGGAGATGATCCCGCCGAGGATCGCCCGCCAATAGGCGTCGCCCATTTCCGAGAGCTGCTTCGCACGCAGGGCGATCTCCTCCTGCTCCATGGCGGCAACCTCGGCGCGGATTGCATCCATTTGATCTTTGCCTTGGTCGGTCTGAACGACTGCGAGGGCGGCCGCCTTTCCTTGGCTTCGCCGCAGATCGATGGTCTGCTTCAGCTCCGCGAGCTTGGCGTCCGCGCGCTGCTTGACGGAGGCGAGACGGTCCTGCTGCGGTTGATTGTCGGCTGTGAGGCGCCGCAGCGCCTCGAGACGTGGCTCAAGAAGTCGGACCGCGGCGTTATAAGGCTCGAGGTAGCTCTCGTTGTCTGTGAGCAGATAGCCGCGTTGGCCGGTCTCGGCGTCTCTCACTGTAGAAAGCACATCCTCCAAGGCGGTCAGCGCCTCGCTGCTTCGGACAATGAGGGCGCTGTCCCGTTTCAGAGTCTGGAAATTGAGGTAGGCGAGCGCGCCAGTCGCCACAAAGAAAAGGATTGCGGCAATCAGTCCAAGCCAGATCAATGGATCCGCGCTTGACCTCGGGGCCGTCGGACGAGCCATATATTCGCGCCTCTCGTCGGCCCCCGCCGAAGCTCCATTAGTCCATGTTTCGCGACAAAGATATTCGCGCGGGCGAGCGGCCGCCTCGACAAGGTCGAACGGCCCAGGGCGCGGATGGAGCCTTCCGGCGTGATCGCGCCGTTTGCGGGCCTGGGCTGAACCGGGCGTCGCCGGCGGGCAGGGCGGCGCCATCGGCTCGGGTCCGCGCTCGCGCGGCCAGCGTTTGCGCATGGGGGGCTTGGGGTCGGACCGGCGTTTGGGGAGGCAGGCCGGCGGGCGCCAGCGCCGGCGTCGCGGCCCGCGGGTGGTTTTTCGCTTGTGGCTCGCGTGCGCGCCGTGAACCGCGCTCCAAAAGCGGCGGAAGCGGCGACGGAGCGCATGTTCCAGCTTTTCCTAATCGTCCGGCGCGCGTATCAGCCGGATTCGCCCCGAAGCGCGGCCAAGCCTCTGATGCAGCACATATTTTTGCTCCGCCCAGCTGGAGGGGAAGGGAATGTGTCTTGTCTTTTACAAAAATAGATGATGGGATTGCTATCAATCGGAATGCGCCTCCTTTGCGCCCGGTTTCGGGCGAAGCGGGGAGCGACGAAGCCGGGCGCGCCATGCCTAACCCGAGGCGGAAAAGGAGCGGGATTTTTTATTTGAATCGGGTCGTAAGCGTTTGAAAAGGCTCGAGTCTAAAAAGTAAACGATAGTAAACGTTAGTAAATTTACTAGCGCTTACTAGCGTTTACTGACGTTCACTAGCGTTTAGGCTCGCTTATTTGCCTGAAAGGGCAGGGCTGACGAGCCATGCGCGGTCGCGTTCGCCTCTCCGCCTGAGACGATCCATGGCTTGATCTTGGGGCCGGGCTCGATTACCAAACCGCACTCGGTTGCGAGCGATAGCAGCTCACCAAGCTAAAGGAGATCGTCTCATGCCATTCCGCACTCTTCTATCTGGGGCGACGCTCGGATTGACAACGCTGGCGTTCGCGATCGCCGCTCCCGCCTCGGCGCAGGTGCATTACCCCCATAAGCACTACACCCACACGCATTATGCGCACTCGCACTATCATCACTACGCCCACCATCGCGAGGGCCGGCAGATCATCGTTCATGCGCAAGAGCCGGTTGTCGTGCAGACCCCCGCTTATGCCTGGAACCCAGTGTCGGCGCCCGTAGCGGCGGTCGGCAATGTTGTGGGTGGAACCGGCTATGCCGTGGGCGGCGTCTTTACCGGCGCCGGCATGATCGTCGAGGGGATCGTGGGCGGCGTATTGGGCGGCGTGTCGGCTTTGTTCGGCGGCCAGGGCGGGTACGCGTATGGCGCTCCTTTCGCCGCGCCGTTCACCGCGGCCGGCACGGTGGCCACAGCGCCGTTCCAGGGCGTTGGCACGGCCATGGGAGCGCCGGCCGCTCACTGAGCTCCTGGTTGTCGGTCTGAGCGAATTGCGCCCGCGCCGCCAATCGCTCGGGCGCAAATCAATAGGTAGGACCGGTGGAAGCCGGCCTGCTTGAGGTCGAACAGAAGTGTTCGACCTATGATGGCGGGAACGCCCGCCCGGTGCTGCCCGCGTCTTGGGCAAGCGCACAGCACCGGAATCTCAACCAGGCGCGACGTCTCTGATGAGAGGCTAGTTTTTAAGGGCGGAAAGCTGCTTCGTGTCGTAACGCGCCCGCAAATCGGAGATTTTTGTCGGGTCGGCCGCGCCGCCGCGCGCCACGGTGTCTGCAAGTTCTTCGAAATAATGCTCGTGACCGGGCGGCGACACCGTCATCAAAACTCGCACCGGTCTGTCCGTGGCATTGGCGATATTGTGCGGAACGCCCGGCGGCAGAACAGGTAGGCGCCCGGTGTCGCGCGGATGCGTTGATCGCCTACCTGCCAGTCGCATTCGCCTTCGAGGACGTAGAACGTCTCCTCCTGTACGCGGTGGACATGCAGCCCGGTCGAGAACCCGACCGGAATCGTCCATTCGAACATCGAAGTATGGCGGGTGTCGTCGCCGGTGACGAGAAACGTCATGGGCTGGCCGCCAAGCCGCACTTGTTTGCCTTCACCGGGCATTTGGATGATCGCCTTTGCGGTCATGGCCGGGTCTCCGCGCTTGTGTGGATTGAAAGAGCGTCGGCCAGCCTGCATCGGCGCAGCCGAAAGGTCGTGAATCCGATCCGAAATTGTTGCAAAATCTCTCGGAAAGGGCCGGATGCGATTGGGCTGTCAGGTATCTACAGGTTCGGGCGTTTCGCGCTCGATGCCGACGCGGGAATGCTGTTTCATGACGGAGAGCCGACGCTGCTCGGTCAGCGCGCGGTCGTTTTGTTGCGCCTGCTGCTGGAGCGCGGAGCCGAGCCGGTCAGCAAGGATGCATTGATCGAGGCGGCCTGGCCCGGGCTCGCAATCGAAGACAGCAATCTGACCGTGCAGATTGCCGCATTGCGCCGCGTGCTCGACCAGGACGACGACGCGGGCTGGATCGAGACCCTGACGCGGCGCGGCTATCGCTATGTCGGACCGCCGATGATCCGCGTCGAAAAACGCGCAGGTGGACCGGCCTCGCCGTCTGCCGTGCTGGCGCCGGAGAAGCCGTCGATCGCGGTGCTTCCGTTCGAGACGTCCGGCGATGCCGCCTGGTTCGCCGACGGCGTGGTCGACGACATCATCACCGGCCTGTCGCGCATCAAATGGCTGTTCGTCGTCGCCCGCAATTCGAGCTTCGTCTACCGCGGGCGCGCCACCGACATGAAGCAGCTTCGCCACGATCTCGGCGTGCGCTATGTGCTGGCGGGCAGCGTGCGCCGAAGCGGCGATCGTGTGCGCGTCAACGCGCAACTCATCGATGCCGAGAGCGGCGCTCATGTCTGGGCCGATCGCTATGACTGCACGCTGGGCGATGTGTTTGCCCTTCAGGACGACATTGCACTGGCGGTGGTCGGCGCCATCGAGCCGAGCCTTCGCCGCGCCGAGGGCGCGAGGATCAGGCGAAAGCGGCCGGACAGCCTCGACGCCTACGAACTCGTGCTGCGCGCCCAGCCCGATATTGATTCCGGGATGCCTGATCGCGCCGTGAATGCGCTGCCGTTGTTGCGGCGCGCGTTGGCGCTCGATCCGACCTATGCACTCGCCCACGGCTATGCCGCCATGTGCCACCACAATCGTTTTCTGCGCGCCGGTTTGCAGGAAGAGGATCGTGTCGCGTCGGTTCCTCATGCCCATCTTGCTTTGGAGCACGGTCGCGACGATGCGCTGGCGCTTACCTTTGCCGGCTTTTGTCTCGGCATGGACGCGCATGATCGCACCGCCGCCTTTGCCGCATTCGAGACGGCGCGGGCGCTGAGCCCATCCACCGCGCTCACCTATATCTTCGGCAGCGTGATCCATAGCTGGGCTGCCGCCGCGCAGCCGGCCATCGAATGGGGCGAGCGGGCGATGCGGCTGAGCCCGTTCGATTCATGGGCGTTTGCAGCCTTTGGCTCGCAGGCGCTCGGCCATTTTCTGTCGGACCGGTCGCATGAGGCCGCAAAGGCCGCTTATAAGGCCGTGCAATCGAACCCCGCTCACAGTACCAATTCGTTATCTTGATCGGGCCGTTGATTGCGCTCGGCCGGCGCGATGAAGCGAAGGTGGCGGCGGCGCGTGTGCTCGAATTGCAGCCGACTTTCCGCTTCAGCCGTCAGTTCGCAGGCGTCGATTGCGAGACGGAGCTTGCGGCGAAACTCGGTCACGCGCTGGGTGCGGCGGGATTACCCGAATAAGGTTATTGAACCTCAGCATCGAGATGGCGAGGTTTGGTGACCCCGGGCGGGAATCGAACCCGTACGTCAACCCTAAACGATTCGAACTTTTCACCGCCGAATACCGCCGTTTCCACGCTTTCTCACGCGCGGGTTATCTTCCGTCCTTTGCACGGGCGTAATGTCGGCGGTAATAGAGGGCGATCGGCGGTTTTGGCGCGCCCGAAGAGATTCGAACTCCTGACCCCCAGATTCGTAGTCTGGTGCTCTATCCAGCTGAGCTACGGGCGCCTCGGTTCGCTGCAGGCCGCGAGAGCAAGCCTGAAGCGAGGGCGCGCTCTAGCCGCTTTTAGCAAGACAGGCAAGAGCGCAGACAGGGGAAAGGTCTTGAGCCGCCTCTCCAGCGGCTTGCGCTGGTCGACGCCCGCCGGTAGTCACGGCGCGCCGCATGCCTTCAGCTCCGCCGATCGCCCTCGTCAACGCGCGCCTGATCGATCCCGTTCAGGAGACCGAGACGCGTGGTGGCCTCATCGCCATCGATGGCGCCATCGCCGGGGTTGGCGCTGCGGTCACCCGCGACCAACTGCCGGCTGAGGCGGTCATCGTCGATTGTGGAGGCGACGTTGTTTCGCCTGGCCTCATCGACATGCGCGCCTTCGTCGGCGAGCCCGGGGCCGAGCATCGCGAGACCATCGCCAGCGCCAGCGCCGCCGCCGCCGCGGGCGGCGTCACGACGCTGATCACGCGGCCTGACACCAATCCGCCGGTCGACGACCCCGCGGTTGTCGATTTCATCCTGCGGCGCGCGCGCGACGACGCCAAGGTGCGGGTCCATCCGGCTGCGGCGCTGACCAAGGGTCTTAAAGGTCACGAGATCGCCGAAATCGGCCTGCTCGCGGAAGCGGGCGCGATTGCCTTCTCGGACGGGCCCCATTCGCTCGCCGATGCGCTGACCATGCGCCGCGCCATGACCTATGCCCGCGACTTCGACGCGCTCATCGCGCCGATCTGCGAGGATGTGTCGCTGAGCCGCGAAGGGGTGATGGCCGAGGGTCTGCGCGCGAGCTGGCTCGGACTTCCAGGCGTGCCGCGCGAAGCGGAAACCATCGCTCTCGAACGCGATCTGCGCCTGGTTGCATTGACCGGCGCTCGCTATCACGCCGCGCTCATCTCGAACCGCCTGTCGCTCGAGGCGATGGCCAAGGCGCGCAATGCGGGGCTGCCAGCGACATGCGGCGTCTCGATCAATCACCTGACTCTGAACGAGCTTGATGTCGGCGATTATCGCACCTTTCTTAAACTCAAGCCGCCCCTGCGCGCCGAGGAAGAACGGCTGGCCTTGGTCGAGGCGCTGACGGCCGGCCTCATCGATGTGATCTGTTCCGACCACGACCCACAGGACGTCGACACCAAGCGGCTGCCGTTCGCCGAGGCGTCGGCGGGCGCGATTGGCGTCGAAACCATGCTGTCGGCGAGCTTACGCCTGGTCGCCGGCGGGCATGTCGCGCTGCCGCGGATCATCCGCGCCATGACTTCGCGCCCCGCCGAGATCCTGCGGCTGCCGGTCGGCAGGCTGTCAGTCGGCGCGCCTGCCGACATCATCCGCTTCGATCCGGACGAGCCTTACGTGCTCGATCCCGCCACGCTTCATTCGCGCTGCCGCAATACGCCTTTCGACGCGGCGCGGCTCGAGGGCCGGATCAAGATGACCCTGGTTGCCGGGCGGGTCGCACACGAATAGTCTCGCTCCGAATCTTTCGATCAATTCGCGGCGGCTGGAAGCGCGCATGGTGGGGGTTTCTTACGGCGGGGCATTGGCGCTGGCGCTCGGCTATTTGCTCGGATCTGTTCCCTTTGGTCTTGTCCTGACAAAGCTTGCCGGAGCCGGGGACTTGCGTTCGATCGGCTCCGGCAATATCGGCGCGACGAACGTTCTGCGAACCGGCCGGAAGGGGCTTGCGGCTGCGACGCTCGTGCTCGACGCCCTCAAGGCGACGTTGGCGATTGTCGTGGCGTGGTGGGCGTTTGGGCCGCCAACGGTGCTTGCGGCGGCGGCTGGCGCGGTCCTTGGCCACATGTATCCGGTCTGGCTCAAGTTCCGCGGCGGCAAAGGGGTCGCGACCTATCTCGGCGCGCTCATCGGCCTCGCTTGGCCGGCGGCGATTGTCTTTGCCGTGGTCTGGCTCGCGGTCGCGGCGCTCTCCCGTTACTCTTCGGCCGCGGCTCTCGCAGCGACCGTCGCTTCGCCGATCGCCATGGCCGCGATCGGGGAGGGCAGTGCGGCTGTGGTGTTCGCCGCTCTGTCGGCGCTGGTCTGGTTCAAGCACGGCGCCAACATTGCTCGCCTGCTCAATGGCGCCGAGTCAAAAATCGGGCAGAAGACGTAGAGCGAATGGCGAACAAGCCCGCCTTGAGCCTTACCGACCAGCAGCGTTTCGACTGGCTGCGGCTCCTACGCTCGGAGAATGTGGGCCCGCGAACCTTTCGGGCGCTTGTCACCAATTGTGGAGGCGTCGTTGGGGCGTTGAACGCGCTGCCCGAGATAGCACGGCGCGGCGGCGCCAAGCGTCCGATCCGGATCGCTTCGGTTGAAGAGGTCGACAAAGAGCTGATCGCCGCCCGCAAACTCGGAGTGCGCTTCGTCGCTCTCGGCGAAGCGGACTATCCGCCGGCGCTCCAGGAAATCGATTCCGCGCCGCCCATTCTGGCGCTTCGCGGGAATGCGGCGGTTCTGCGCAAGGCGGCGGTCGCAATCGTGGGCTCTCGCAACGCTTCCGCGGCGGGGCTAACGTTCGCCGAGCGACTGGCGCGGGGCCTGGGACAAGCGGGTTACGTTGTCGTCTCCGGGCTCGCCCGTGGGATCGACCAGCGGGCCCATGTCGCAAGCCTGGAGACGGGCGCGGTCGGCGTTCTCGCCGGAGGACATGGAAAGCCCTACCCGAGCGAGGCTGTGCCGCTTATGGAGCGGATGGTCGAATCAGGCGCGGTGCTCTCCGAGATGCCTGTCGAGTGGGAGCCGCGCGGGCGGGATTTTCCGCGCCGCAATCGCATCGTTTCAGGACTCGCCTTGGGGGTCGTGGTGATCGAGGCGGCGCGAGGTTCAGGCTCGCTCATCACAGCGCGTTTCGCGCTCGAGCAAAACCGTCAGATCTTCGCCGTGCCGGGTTCTCCTCTCGACCCGCGGGCCGAAGGAACCAACGACCTCCTGAAACAGGGTGCTTCGATCTGCACCGGCGCTGACGATGTCTTGACGGCGCTTGAGCCAGTGCGGGCGGATGATCTCGCCGTCATGCGTGAGACAAGCGGCGAACTCGGCGAACCTCTTTGGGGGGAACAAGCTCTGTACGGCGTCGATCCTCAATCGACGCCTCGAACCCGGGCCGGCGATGAATTCGACGATGCGAGCGGAGCCCCTTACAACGCCGGCGACGAAACCGAGGCCACGCGCGGGCGGATCGTCGCTTTGCTCGGCCCTTCGCCGATTACGCTCGACGAGTTGGTCAGGGCTGCGGAGGCGTCTGCGCGGGCAGTAAGGGTCGCGCTTTTGGAGCTCGAGCTGGCGGGACGCATCGAATACTCGGGCAACCGCGTCGCGTTACGCGCCGCAACTAGCAACGCCTAAGCCGCATGGTTTTAATCGAACGAACTGTTCCCTCGAGGCAGTTCGAAAGCGGGCTCGTAGGAGTCCTCTTCGGCGCGCTCCACCTCGGCGAGGGCGTTGGTGCGAACATAGATCTCGCTTTCCGCCTTCGCCATCCCTAGGAAATAAGCAAGCAAGTCGAGACGGGCGGCGACTGCCATGGCTTCGAGCTGGGCCGTCATATCGGTGATGTAACGGGCGACGTCGAGCGCCTCCCGTGTCACAGCGCCATTAGACGGATCGTCCGCTCGTCTCAACGTTCTCCCGGGCGCGCCCTTTACGGCCCTCCCGGGCTCGCCGCGTCTCCGTCTTGGGAAACCCACTTCCTCAACCATACGACAAAACTGTCCCATTCAGGCGAGCGAGACAGGCATTCTATGTTCCCGCTCGCAGAAAAAGCTTCACCGCGATGTGCCGACTGCGACGATTCGCGGGTGCTCCGTATTTACAATGTATGAGACACCAATTTCCCATCGGAAAACAAGTCATTGTTGACACTATTGGCGAGTTCGCACTTCCACAATAATGTTGAGAAACGCGCTAAAAATCTTCAGGAAACTACCCAGGGGGAGGTTTATGGGCGCGCGAGGCGGTCGAGACGGTCCAGCGCGCCCTGCAAAATGTAGGCGGCTGCCATCTTGTCGACAACCTGTGCTCGCCGGGCGCGCGACACGTCACTGGCGATAAGCGCACGGGTGACCGCGGCGGTGGAGAACCGTTCGTCCCAGAGCACGATCGGCAAGTTGGTCGTCGTGGATAAGTTGCGCGCGAAGGCCCGGGTCGATTGGGCGCGCGGGTTGTCGTGCCCGTCGAGGGTGAGCGGCAGCCCGAGGACAATTCCGGCGACCTCGAATTCGGAGAAGATCGCGCTCAGCGCCTCCGCGTCCTTTGCGAAGACGCCGCGCGGCAGCGTCTTCAATGGCGAGGCGAGGCGGCGCTCGACGTCGGAAATCGCAAGGCCGATGGTCTTCGAGCCAAGGTCGACACCGATCAAACGCGCCTTGGGAGGAAGGCCGAAAGCGAGATCTTCGATTGTGATCGGACGACCCATCAGCGCGAGCGGACTATCACGGGCCGGCTCGCCCGTCGACTGACGACGTCGCGGCGGGCGAGCGGCGCAATTGGGGCTTTGCCGTGCGAATTCTCCGATGCCGTTTGCCAGCCAAATGTCGGCGATGTATAGGGGCGCGCCTACATTCCAAGGTGTTCAGGAGCTTCGGATGTCCGTCGATCTCAACGCCGTTCGACGCATCGCGCGCCTTGCGCGCATCGAGGTCAGCGAAGCTGAGACGCCGCATCTTCAACGCGAGATCAACGCCATTCTCAAGTTTGTCGAAGCCTTGGATGCGGTCGACGTCGAGGGCGTTGAGCCGATGACTTCGGTCATCCCCATGCGGTTGCCGATGCGCGAAGACGTCGTCGCCGACGGCGATATCGCGAAACTGGTGCTCGCCAATGCTCCGTTGACCGAGGATGGCTTCTTCGTCGTTCCCAAAGTGATTGAGTGACTCGCTGAGGCGAGCCGTCGCCTCCAAGGATCCAAGTTGTCCGATCTGACATCCCTGACGCTCGCCGAGGCGCGCGACCGTCTTAAATCTCGAGCGATTTCCAGCCTCGAAATCACTAGGGCCCATCTCGAAGCGATCGAGCGCGCCAAAGGGCTCAACGCATTCGTCGCCATCAGTGCGGACAAGGCGCTGCGGATGGCTGCGGCGAGCGATGAGCGTTTGGCCAAGAACCAGGCCGGTCCGCTCGAGGGTCTGCCGCTCGGCGTCAAAGATCTCTACGCCACCGAGGGCGTCCATACTCAGGCGTGCAGCCATATCCTGCATGGCTTCAAGCCCCCCTACGAGTCGACCGTCACCGCGAATTTATGGCGCGACGGCGGGGTCATGCTCGGCAAGCTCAATATGGATGAGTTCGCCATGGGCTCGTCGAATGAGACATCCTATTACGGACCGGTTGCTTCGCCTTGGTTGCCGCCCAACTGGAGCCGTGAGAGGGCGCGTGCGGCGCTCGCCTCCGTCAAGCGCGGTCTGCTGACCCCGGGCGGGTCTTCCGGCGGCTCGTCGTCCGCCGTCGCTGCACGGCTCTGCCTTGCGGCGACGGCGAGCGACACTGGCGGCTCGATTCGCCAGCCCGCCGCTTTCACAGGCATTGTCGGCATCAAGCCGACTTACGGCCGTTGCTCGCGCTACGGAATGGTCGCTTTCGCTTCGTCGCTCGATCAGGCGGGGCCGCTCGCGCGGACGGTGCGCGACGCGGCCATCATGCTCCGATCGATGGCTGGACCCGATTCGAAGGATTCGACTTGCTCTTCCGCCTCCGTTCCTGACTACGAAGCCGCCGTCGGACGCTCGATCAAGGGCATGAAGATCGGCGTGCCGAGGGAATATCGCCTTGAGGGAATGAGCGGCGAGATTGACGCTCTATGGGGGCGCGGGTCCGAATGGCTTCGCGCCGCCGGGGCAAACTTGGTCGACGTGAGCCTTCCGAACACGCCTTACGCGCTCCCCGCTTATTATATTGTGGCGCCCGCGGAAGCCTCGAGCAACCTCGCGCGCTATGACGGCGTGCGCTATGGCCTCCGAGAATCTGGGTCCGACGTCATCGAGCTCTACGAAAGGACGCGCGCCAAGGGCTTTGGAGCCGAAGTGCGCCGGCGCCTCATGATTGGCACCTATGTGCTCTCCGCCGGCTATTACGACGCCTACTACGTCCGAGCGCAGAAAATCCGAACCCTCATCAAGCGGGACTTTGAGCGCGTGTTCGCGGAAGGCGTCGATGCGATCTTGACGCCCGCCACTCCATCCGCCGCCTTTGGTATCGGTGAGAAAGGCTCGGAGAATCCGGTGGAGATGTACCTCAACGACGTCTTCACGGTGACGGTCAACATGGCGGGTCTTCCGGCGCTCGTCGCGCCCGCGGGGTTGTCGGGCGACGGCTTGCCGCTCGGGCTGCAACTCATCGGTCGTCCGTTCGACGAGGAGACGCTCTTCGCGGTCGGCGAGGCGATCGAGCAGTCAGCGGGTCGGATGGCCCTCCCGGAACCCTGGTGGGCATAGGTCGCCAGCGCCGCGGTTCAGCGAAAGTTCCGAAAGAAGCAGAGTCATCAGCATGGCGGCAAATGCGAGTTCGAGGCTCATCAAAGGCGCGACCGGCGATTGGGAAGTGATCGTCGGCCTTGAGGTCCACGCCCAGGTGACTTCGCGCTCCAAACTCTTCTCTGGCGCGTCGACGGCGTTCGGCGGCGAGCCAAACTCGCATGTTTCACTGGTCGACGCGGCGATGCCGGGCATGCTGCCTGTGATCAACCGCGAATGCGTCGCTCAGGCGGTGCGCACCGGCCTTGGCCTCAAGGCCAAGATCAATCGGCGTTCGACATTCGATCGTAAGAATTATTTCTATCCTGACCTGCCGCAGGGCTATCAGATCTCCCAATATAAAAGCCCGATCGTCGGCGAGGGGGAGATTCAGGTCGATCTCACGCCAGACGATTCCATCAAGGTGGGGATCGAGCGCCTGCATCTCGAGCAGGATGCAGGCAAATCGTTGCACGACCAGTCGCCGACGATGAGCTTCGTTGACCTCAACCGCTCGGGCGTTGCTCTTATGGAGATCGTCTCCAAGCCGGACATGCGCTCGGCCGAGGAGGCCAAGGCTTATGTCGGCAAGCTGCGGACCCTCCTGCGCTACATCGGCTCGAGCGACGGCGACATGGAGAAGGGCAACCTGCGCGCCGACGTGAACGTGTCTGTCCGCAGGCCCGGAGAGCCGTTTGGCACGCGCTGCGAGATCAAGAACGTCAACTCCATCCGCTTCATTGGTCAGGCGATTGAGGTCGAGGCGCGTCGGCAGATCGCCCTCATCGAGGATGGCGGCGCTGTCGAGCAAGAAACGAGGCTATTCGATCCGGCGCGAGGGGAAACGCGGTCGATGCGATCCAAGGAAGAGGCGCACGACTACCGGTATTTCCCCGATCCTGACCTGCTGCCGCTCGAGTTCGAACAGGCTTTCGTTGATGCCCTCGCAGCCGATCTGCCTGAACTGCCTGACGCGAAACGGGCGCGATTTATGATCGACTACGGACTCTCGGCCTACGATTCCTCGATCCTGGTCGCGGAGCGGGAAACCGCGGATTTCTTCGAGGAAGCGGTCCAGCATGGCGGGGTCAAGCGTGACACAAAAGCGGTCGCCAATTGGCTGATGGGCGATATCGCCGCGCAAGCCAACGCGCAGGGCGTCGCAGTGGCGGACGCGGGCCTGAGCCCGGCGGCGTTGGCGAGCCTCGTCGATCTGATTAGCGAGGGCGTCATCTCTGGGAAGATCGCGAAGGATCTGCTGGTCAAGCTTTTTGGCGAGGACCGTGGCGCCGATCCGCGCGCGCTCGTCGAGGCGCATGGTCTGCGTCAGGTGACCGACCTCGGCGCGATTGACAGCGCCGTCGATGCGGTGATCGCGGCCAATCCCGACAAGGCCGAGCAAGCGAAATCGAAGCCCGGCATGTTGGGCTGGTTCGTCGGGCAAGTGATGAAGTCGACTGGCGGCAAGGCCAATCCGCAAGCGGTCAGCGACGCGCTCAAGAAGCGCCTTGGGCTCTGACGCTCGAATCGAATCGCTGCGCGAATCATTTGATTGTCGGCGCGATTCGCGCAGGGAAAGCGCCGATCGCAACGCGCTAACGACAAAAATCTAAGAGCGACCACCAAGAAAAATTCGATTGCGATAAGCACGCGGTCCGTTTCGATTTGATACGTTCCTTATGCCCGATGCTCGTGTTTCTCGCGCTCACCACTGCTCACGAAACACGCTCGTCAACGCGCGAGAATGATACTGCATGAGTCATCGTGATCCTTGGAGACGCCCATAATATCTGGGTGAAGCGGGCGTCGTGTCGATTTTTCGGCCTTGCTTCGCGGACGTTGTCGCGCGAGCGCGCACAGGTTTGGGGCGGCGTCGCCCCAATGCGCGCGCACGTTCTTGAGAGAATGAGCGGAGGTCCAAGTGCGCGCGATAATTCGATAGTCACTGCGCTCTACGCTCGTTACGCGCGTGTGCAACGCTTGCGCGAAATCAAAACGAATGTACTTTCGCTCACGCATCCGCATGGCGCGAAGTTGCGCCGAAGCAGATGATTGAGAGGGACGTGATACATGCCCAAAGCTGCTACCAAGAAGACGGCGAAAAAGTCCGCCGCCAAGAAGCCCGCAAAGAAATCCGCACGCAAGGTTGTCGCCAAGAAGGCCACGCGCAAAGGCGCGGTGAAGAAAGCCTCTGCAAAGAAGACGACCGCCAGAAGGACCGCGACGAAGAAATCAGCGGGCAAAAAGGGCTCGGCGAAGAAGTCGGCCGCCAAGCGCGCTCCAGCCAAGCGCAAGAAGGCAACTCCAACGCCGATGCCTGGATCGTCGGACACGTCGCCGGCCGCCTGACCGCCTCGGGCGTTCCGGAGTATTGGCTGATCAGGCGCGGTTGCCGGCGGCGCAGCCTCGCCTGATCAGCCTGTCCTTGCGTTGCCACAAGCAGGCAGATGCATTCCAGTCTATCGGCGAAGGTACGCGACAGAGAGCGAACCGGAGGTGCTAAGACAACGCATCTTCTAGATCGACTGAAAGTGCGATTTGTTGTTCGGCCTTCCACGTGGGTCGCCATCGGCGGGGTTGTTCGCAAGAGTCTCGCCGAGGGAAACCGCCATTGGCTTGCAATAGGGGGATGCCTCGGGCATATGTCGCGGCGCGCGTTGCGCGTTCGGGAGACGTGGCCGAGAGGCTGAAGGCGGCGGTTTGCTAAACCGTTATAGGGTTGTAAAGCTCTATCGAGGGTTCGAATCCCTCCGTCTCCGCCAGAATTCTTTCTATGACATTGATTTTGCTATGAGTTCCGCAGGGCCGTTAGGCCTGTTGTCGTGCCTGCGTACATAGAAGAGGCGGATGCGAGCGGACTTTTTCGCGTGTCCTCTTCGCATGTCCAAGATGTACCGCCGTGACGCCCACACCCGTCACTGAGGACGCCCACGCACTACTGACCTATTCAAGATCACCTTTGATCGAACGCCTGATGGCGAATACATTTTGTGGGTCGAAGCTGATTTCCTCCGTTGACTGGAGAACTGGCCTCCTGGACCTGGTCAGTCTCGCTGCGACGCGACGGCTGAGATCGTCAGGACTGTCCGAATATTGAGAGGGTTTCCCTAGGCCCGCGACGCGCTTCATTTGAACTCTGCGCCGACGGCGGAATCGCAACCAGACACTCCCGACCTGACGCGGAGCATCCTTTCACGCCAATCAGCGTGAGGAGGGATAGCAGACGCAACATCCGCAACCCACGGCGGTTATTGTTCAGGCCATTCGGCTTTCGCCTGCTCGATCGCCGCTTTTGCGGCTGCAATTTCATTGATCGAGAGGACGCCCGTGGCGTTCAACGTTGTGAAGACCGCGTTGCGCATATTCTTACGCCGTCGCCAGCGCTGGCCTTGGCCGTCGGCCAAGCGTCAGCGCGAGCATCGCCGCGACCAGGCACGCGACGCCGGCGACATAGAGCGCTGGGAGATAGGTTGCGAAATCGCTGCGCGAGAACCCGGCGCCGAAAGCCGCCGTGGCGGCGCCGAGCTGGTGAGCGGTGAAAATCCAGCCGAAGGTGAGGTTCGCCTTCTCCGAGCCGAACCTCTCGGCGGTCAGACGGACGGTGGGCGGCACAGTCGCCACCCAATCGAGCCCGTAGAAGACCGCGAAGGCGGAAAGCCCGACGACCGTGAAATTGGTGAAGGGCAGCGCGATCAAGGAGAGCCCGCGCAGGCCGTAATAGACGAAGAGCAGCCACCGATTATCGTAACGGTCCGACAGCCAGCCGGAGAGAATGGTGCCCACGAAATCGAAGGCGCCGATCACCGCGAGCGCGCCCGCCGCCGCAACCGGCGCAATGTCGTAATCGCCGCAGAGCGAGACCCAATGCGTCTGGATGAGGCCGTTGGTCGAGAGCCCGCAGACATAGAAGGTTGCGAACAACACCCAGAAGGTGCGGCTCGTCCGCGCCGCATAGAGCGCGCGCAAGGGCGAGGCCATCATCGCAAGCAGGCCCAGATCCTGGGCGGGCGCGGGCTGGATGGCCCGCTCGCCGAATGGCGCGAGCCCGACATCCGCCGGACGGTCGCGCAACAGGGCGAGCGCGACGGCGCCCGCGAGGAGCAGCATCGCGACGACGAAGGCGAGCGCGCTCCGCCAGCCATAAGTCTCGGTCAATTTCGCGATGAGCGGCAGGAAGATGAGCTGCCCGGTGGCGTTGCTCGCCGTCAGCATGCCGACGACGAGGCCGCGCCGCTGAACGAACCAGCGCGTCGCAATCGTCGCGCCAAGCACCAGCGCGACCATGCCGGTGCCGATGCCGACGATGACGCCCCAGAGCGCGACCAGCTCCCAGACCTCGGTCATCGCCATCGAGGCGAGAATCCCTGCGACGATCATCGTCACCGCCGACACGACGACCGGCCGCACGCCGAAGCGGTTGATGAATGCGGCGGCGAACGGCGCGATCAGGCCGAAAAGCGCAAGACGCACCGCAAGCGCGACCGAAATCTCTGCCGTGCTCCAGCCGAATTCCTTCTCGAGCGGCTGGATGATGACGCCGGGCGCGCCCATCGCCCCCGCCGTCGCCAGCATGACCAGGAAGGTCGCCCCGGCGACGAGCCAGCCGTAATAGATTCCGCGTTCCGTCATCGCCCCGGCGAGTGGGTTCGAGAGCGACAAAGGCGCGGACCGGCCCCGCGCCGGGCGAGGGTTCGCGATCCCCGCCGCGGGCTCTGACATCGTCATCGTGATCTTCCCCTTGCGGGTATGTACCCGCATGTTGGCCAAAAAATCAAAGCAAAAAGCTCAAAGGTCGTGCGCGAGCGTGTGCAATTGCGCCGCTCCATTCGCGCCGAGCGCAGCCTCGACGCGCCGCTGCGCCGCCTCCCACAAGGGCGCTCCCGTCTGCAACGCCCGCTCGCCTTGAGGGGTGAGACGAACCGCCGCCTCCCGCTGGTCTACGGCTGGCGCCATCGACACGAGCCTAAGTTTCTCCAGCGCCTTGACGTTCCGGCCGACGGTTGAGCGATCGAGCTCGCTTAGGCGCCCAAGCCTCGTGAGCGAGACGGGTCCGACGCGTTTGATCTTCCTCAGAAGGCTGAACTGCGCCAGTGTCACGCCCGCCGGCTCGAGCATCGAATCGTAGAATGCCGTCGTCTTTCGTGCGGCGGCTCGAACCGCGACGCAATAGCAGGTCGTCTCCATGCGCGGGTATATACCCGCATCTTGCGCCGGGGGCAAGGGCGTGAAGGATCTGGGGGCCCTGACGCCGGCATTGCGACCCCCGGGGCTTTTGGACCCGTGGGAGAAGCAATCCCATCCTCAAACGCCGGGCCGGGCTCGCACGCTGGCTGTCAACGCCGCCGGTGCATGGTTCGCGGGGGGAGAGGTCAGTTCCTTCCAGGCAAGCTCGAGGGATGGATTGCTTCGTCGCCCTGTGGCTCAGGGTGAGGCCTGCGGTTGGTCCGGCGAAAAGATCAGGCCTCCGCGTCGCCCGCGAGCCGCGTGGCGACGGATTCGAGCCGTGAGCCGAGCGCGTCGAGCGTTGACGCGATGGCGTTCACGCGCCGCTCGGCGTCCTCCGAGCGCTTGCGCTCAGCCGCCGCCTCGTCCTTGGCTTCGCTCAGACTGTCGGCGATGGTCAACGCGGCCATGATGACGAGACGCTGGTCGCCGATCTCGCCGAACGTCTTGCGCATTTCGCCGATCTTCTCGTCGATCAGGCCGGCGAGCGACTCGAGCCGCGCCTCCTCGCCTTCGTTGCACGCCAGGCGATACTTGCGTCCATCAATGGTGACAGAGACTTGCGACATGGCGCTCGCCTTTTTTCTGGCGAATGGGCCTCATGGCGCCGAATCTGGCGCCAACCGGCCGAGAACGCGTTCGATCGTCTGGGCGGCGTGGGCGAGCCGTTTCGCGGCTTCGTCGCCGGCGGATTCGAGCGCCCGCGAGCGGTCGACCGCGGCGTCGAGCTCGACCGCAAGCCGCGAGCGGTCGTCCTGCATCAGCGCGAATTCCTCTTGCGTGGTCGCGCGAGCGTCATCGTGCCGCATGCGCATGTCGGTCGCCCACTCGAGCGCGTCAACCGCGGAAGTCAGTCGTTTGAGCGACGTCTCGAGCGAATCTACGGAGGTTTTGATTCCGTCCATTGCGACACTTTGTTTACGCGATGCTTGAACGAAACGTCAACGTGAGCATGAGGCGCAATTGACAGCTTCGTGCGCTGGCCCCTAATTGGCGCGCCCGTTCCGTGCGGGGTCAAACCACTGCCCGAGCGCGGAACTTCCCATTGCCGCCGCCCCCAGTTCCCGAGGAGACCCCAATGCCGACGAGCGTGTCTCATGACGCGATGGCGAATGCGATCCGCTTTCTCTCCCTCGATGCGGTGGAGAAGGCCAAGAGCGGCCACCCCGGCCTGCCGATGGGCATGGCCGACGTTGCGACCGTTCTTTGGCGCGACGTGCTCAAATTCGACGCATCCGACCCCCATTGGCCTGATCGCGACCGGTTCATTCTCTCGGGTGGCCACGGATGCATGCTGCTTTACAGCCTGCTTTTCCTGACCGGCGTCGGCGGCGCAAAAGGGTTGGGGATCGACGATCTGAAGCAGTTCCGGCAGGTCGGCTCACGCACGCCAGGCCACCCGGAATATTGGTGCGCGCCGGGCGTCGAGACGACGACCGGCCCGCTCGGGCAGGGGATCGCGACCTCGACCGGCTTCGCGATCGCCGAGCGGATGATGGCCGCCCGGTTCCCGGGCATTGTGGACCACCATACCTATGTCATCGCTTCTGACGGCGACCTGATGGAAGGCGTGAGCCAGGAGTCGATCGGCATCGCCGGCCATCTCAAGCTCTCGAAGCTGATTGTTTTTTGGGACAACAACGGGATCTCGATCGACGGGCAGATCCCGGTCTTGGCTGACAATATCGACCAGGTCGCACGCTTCCAGTCGGCGGGGTGGAATTCGTTTCATATCGACGGGCACGATCCCAAGGCGATCCTCGACGCCATCCACGCCGCCCACAATTCCGACAAGCCGACCATGATCGCCTGCAAGACGACCATCGGCTTTGGCCTGCCGACCCACGCGGGAACCAGCAAGGCGCATAGCGACGCTCAGGGGGCGTCCGAGGTCGCCGGCGCTCGCAAGAACCTCAACTGGCCCTACGATCCATTCGTCATTCCCGACGACCTCCTCGCCACGTGGCGCAAGGCGGGAACGCGCTGCAAGGATCAGCGCGAAGAGTGGAACCGCGCGGTCGAGGGCTTGGACGCCAAGCAGCGCGAAGAATTCGAGCGTCGGGTGCGCGGCGATCTGCCGCAAGACCTCGATAAGGTGATCGATGACTACAAGAAGAAACTCGCCGATGAAAAACCGGAGGCCGCGACCCGCAAGGCTGGCCAGGCGGCGCTCGATGTCATCGGCGCCGCTGTGCCCGAACTCGTCACGGGCTCGGCCGACCTCACCCCGTCCAACAACACGAAGTTCAAAGATGAGACCGAGATCAAGCCTGGGGACTTCTCCGGCCGCTACGTCCACTGGGGGATCCGCGAGCACGGGATGATCGCCGGGTGCAACGGTATCGCGCTGCATGGCGGTTTCATACCGTCGGGCGCCTCGTTCTTCTGCTTCACCGACTATTGCCGCCCGTCGCTGAGGCTCTCGGCGCTGATGAAAATTCGGGTCGTGAATGTTTTCACCCACGATTCGATTGGCCTCGGCGAGGACGGCCCGACCCATCAACCGGTCGAGCATCTGGCGTCGCTGCGGGCGATGCCCAACTTCTATATCTGGCGCCCGGCCGACAGCATCGAAACCGTCGAGTGCTGGCAGGCGGCGCTCGAGCGCGAGCACTCGCCCTCCATCCTGGCGCTCACGCGCCAGTCCATGCCAGCGGTGCGGCTGACCCATGTGGAGGAGAATCTCTGTGCGCGCGGGGGGTACGAAATTTCTCCCGCCTCCGGCGAAGCGCAAGTGTCGATCTTCGCCTCGGGCTCCGAAGTGTCGCTTGCCGTCGCAGCGCAGAAGCTCTTGAAGGAAAAAGGGGTCGCCGCCCGCGTCGTGTCGATGCCGTGCTTTCCGGCGTTCTTCGAGCAGCCGGACGACTATCGCCGCTCCGTGATCGGCTCGGCCAAGGTCAAGATCGGCGTCGAGGCGGCGGTCAGGTTCGGCTGGGACGCGATCATCGGCGACGGGCCCTTCATCGGGATGAAGAGTTTCGGCGAAAGCGGCCCTTATAAAGCCGTTTACCAGCATTTCGGCATTACGCCCGAGGCGGTGGTCGAGGCGGCGCTGAGCAAACTTCGCGCCTGATTGGAAGGCGCGTAGGAGGTGAGCCGGGGAAATTCCGCTGTGGACATTGGGTCGGCCATCGGACAATAAGCGCGGGCTTCAAGAGATTGAATTGATGAGAGGTCGGCGGCCGTGTCGCGGACGCCGCAGGAGAAGAGACGATGGTTGCGAAGGTAGCGATCAATGGCTTCGGCCGGATTGGGCGGCTCGTGCTGCGCGGGATTCTGGAATCCGGCCGCAAGGACATTGAGGTCGTCGCCATCAATGATTTGGGTCCGGTCGAGACCAACGCGCACCTGTTGCGCTTCGACAGCGTCCACGGACGCTTTCCGCACGCTGTCAAAGTCGAGGGCGACACGATCCTGGTCGACGGGCACAAGATCAAGGTGACCGCCATCCGGGACCCGGCCGAGCTGCCCCACAAGGCGCTCGGCGTCGATGTCGCGCTCGAATGCACCGGCATCTTCACCGCTCGCGAGAAGGCGGCGGCCCATCTCAAGGCCGGCGCGAAGCGCGTTCTCATCTCGGCGCCGGCGGAGGGCGCGGATCTGACGGTCGTCTATGGCGTCAACGACGACAAGCTGACCAAGGACCACCTCGTGGTCTCGAACGCGTCGTGCACCACCAATTGTCTTGCTCCCGTCGCCAAGGTGCTGAACGACTCCATCGGCATCGAGCACGGCTTCATGACGACGATCCACTCCTATACCGGCGACCAGCCGACCCTCGACACGCTGCACAAGGACCTCTACCGCGCGCGCGCGGCGGCTTTGTCGATGATCCCGACGACGACCGGGGCCGCCAAGGCGGTCGGTCTCGTGCTGCCCGAACTCAAGGGCAAGCTCGACGGCTCGTCGATCCGCGTGCCGACCCCGAACGTGTCGGTGGTCGACCTCAAGTTCGTCTCCAAGCGCAAGACCAGCGCCGAGGAGATTAACGCCGCGATCAAGAAGACCGCCGACGGCAACGGCCCGCTCAAGGGCATTCTCGGCTATACCGATCAGCCCAACGTTTCGAGCGATTTCAACGGCGACGAGCGCTCCTCGATCTTCCATCTCGACCAGACCAAGGTGATCGACGACAATTTCGTTCGGGTGCTCTCCTGGTACGACAATGAGTGGGGCTTCTCGAACCGCATGGCGGACACCGCGGTCGCGATGGCGAAGCTCATCTGAGGCTCCGGCGCCGCCCCCGCGAAAAGCGGGGGTTTGAGAGCCGGGTCGCGAAAGCCCGCCAAAACCGAGCGTGGCTCTGCTGCATGCCCGCATTTGCCGGCATGACGAAGGGGCGGGACGAGACGCCGGCGGAAGCTTGAGAGGCGCTGACATGATGAAACCGTTCCGCACCCTCGACGACGCACATGTCGCCGGCAAGCGCGTGCTGTTGCGCGTCGATCTTAACGTGCCTACGGACGGCGGCCGCGTGACGGATGTGACGCGCATCGAGCGCGTCGCGCCGACGATCACGGAAATCGCCGACAAGGGCGGCAAGGTCATTCTGCTCGCGCATTTCGGCCGCCCGAAGGGCGGGCCCGACGAAGCCAATTCGCTGAAGCCCGTCGCCGCTGCGGCGGCCGAGATCATCAAACGGCCTGTCGCCTTCGCGACGGACTGCGTCGGCAAGGCGGCCGAAGACGCGATCGCGACGATGAAGAACGGCGACGTGCTCCTGCTCGAGAACACCCGCTTTCACAAGGGCGAGGAGAAGAACGATCCGACCCTCGTCGATGAACTGGCCAAGCTCGGCGACGTCTATGTCAACGACGCCTTCTCCGCCGCCCATCGCGCTCACGCCTCGACCGAAGGGCTCGCGCACAAGCTCCCCGCGCATGCGGGGCGCGCGATGCAGCAGGAGCTCGAGGCGCTCGAGGCGGCGCTCGGCAATCCACAGCGTCCGGTCGCGGCGATCGTCGGCGGGGCCAAGGTGTCGACCAAGCTCGACCTCCTCGGCAATCTCGTGAACAAGGTCGACGTCCTGATCATCGGCGGCGGCATGGCCAACACCTTCCTGTTCGCCGAGGACAAGGGCGTGGGCAAATCCTTGTGCGAGAAGGACCTCGCCGATACGGCGCGCTCGATCGCCGCCGCGGCGGAAAAGGCCAAATGCCGTCTGCTGCTGCCGGTTGATGCGACAGTCGCCAAGGAGTTCAAGGCGCATACGGCGGCCCATGTCGTCGGCGTCGACCATGTGCCTGAGGACGAAATGATCCTCGACGTCGGGCCGAAGTCGGTCGCAGCGGTTGAGAAGGTGCTCCGCGAGATCAAGACGCTGGTGTGGAACGGCCCGTTCGGCGCGTTCGAGACGCCGCCGTTCGACGAGGCGACGATGGCGGTCGCCAAAAGCGCGGCCGCGCTGACGAAGGCGGGCAAGCTTACTTCCGTCGCCGGGGGAGGCGACACCGTCGCGGCGCTCAACGCCGCCAAGGTCGCGGACGACTTCACCTATGTCTCGACCGCGGGCGGCGCATTCCTCGAATGGATGGAAGGCAAAGAGCTGCCGGGCGTCGAGGCGCTCAGGGCGAAGTAGAGCGCTGTCGAGCTTCCGCGGCGTTGTATTCACGTCAGATGTGTATATATTCTTTGATTTATACACAAAGATGCGACCCCGCCGCCCATGCGCACCAACATTGAGATCGACGACGAGTTGATGGCCGAGGCTCTCAAGCTGAGCGGCTTACCGACGAAGAAGGCTGTGGTGGAGGAGGGCCTGCGACTGATGGTCAGGCTTCGCAGGCAGGCCAGGGCGTTGAAGGAACTCAAGGGTCTGGGTTGGGAAGGCGACCTCGACGCGATGCGGCGGGACCGGCCTTAATCCCCATGATCCTCGTCGACACCTCGGTCTGGATCGCGCACCTCAGGGGCGCCCGGACCATGACGACCGCCAAACTCGAAGCGATGATCATCTCCGAGCCGATCCTTGTCGGCGACCTCATTTTAATGGAGGTTCTTCAGGGCGCGCGAGACGATCTTCACGCGGCCCGCATCGAGCGCGGCTTGCGCCGCTTCGAGGTGACGCCGCTTCTCGATCCCGATCTCGCGCAGCGCGCGGCCACAAATTATCGGCGTCTTAGAGATCTCGGAATAACAATTCGCAAGACGAACGACATCATCATCGGCACGTTTTGCATCGAACATCGTTGCTTATTGCTGCATGACGATCGCGACTTTGCGCCGATGGAGAAGCATCTTGGCCTCATAGCTGCGTGAAGGGCGAGCCCGCCCTCACCGAGGCCGGCCGTGGACCCTCGCCGCCCGCGACGGGCCGCTCCGCGAGCCGGAGACGAATTATCGAGATACTTTCGGCAGGGGCAGGCTTCGCAACGGAACAGGAGTGCTCTGCACGATGCTCGTCGTGGTCTGGCCGTAGGCCAGAAACCGGTCGAGCACCTGGTCGAGTTCGCTGATCGAGGGGAGGTGGACTTTCAGCACGAAACAGTCCTCGCCCGTCACGCGGTGGCATTCGGTGACCTGCGGCAGCGAGCGCGCCAATTCGGCCACCTTCGGGAGCTGACCGGGCGCCGGACGCACGCGCACATAAGCCGAGACAGGATAGCCCAGGGCGGCGGGATCCAGTTCGAGGCGATAGCCGCGAATGACGCCGGCTTCCTCAAGGCGCAGCACCCGCTCCCGCACCGCAGGCGCCGACATGGCGATCCGCCGGGCGAGTTCCGAGACGCCAAGCCGTGGATTGTCCCCGAGCAGGGCAAGCAGCTCCACGTTGCGCGGATCGAGCAGCAGTTCCGATCTTTGAAGGCGCAAACGAGATTCCACTTCTGATGCTGAAGGCAAAATCAGGGTAGCACCTTCAGAATGGCATTCAACAACCAGCTTTGATCTCTCACTTTGCGGCCATGCCATCCGGTAGCGCCGCCATCGCTGCTCCTTCGCCGGGGATCGCCGACCGGCTGCCGCCACATGTGTTCTTTCTCGTCAGCGCGGTGTTCCACTATCTCGGCCCGTCTTTCGCCGTGCTGCTGTTCGAGAGTCTCGCTCCGCCCGGAGTCGCCTGGCTGCGGATCGGCAGCGCGGGGCTGATCTTCGCCTTTTGGCGCAGGCCGTGGCGGGCCTGCGCCGCTTTGCCGCCACGCGACATGACGATCATTGGCGCGCTCGGCGCCGTGCTCGCCGCGATGAACGTCCTGTTCTACGAAGCGATCGCCCGCCTGCCGCTGGCGACGGTCGGAGCGATCGAATTCCTCGGCCCTATCGCGCTCGCAGCCTGGGGGATACGCACGCGCCGCAACCTGGCGGCTCTTGGGCTCGCAGCGGCCGGAGTCCTTGTCCTGACCGACATCCGGATTTCGGGGGAGCCGCTCGGCTACCTTTTCGCCTTCGCCAACTGCGCTTTGTTCATGGGCTACATCATTCTCGGGCACCGCATCTCCTCCGGCGCCGCGGGAGTCTCTGGCGTCGATCGGCTGGGCTCAGCGATGTTGGTTGCGACCATAGCCGCGCTGCCGTTCTGTCTCGGCAGCGCGTTGCCGGCGTTCTCGAAACCTTGGCTGCTGGCGGCGGCGATCGCGGTCGGCGTGTCTTCCTCCGTGATTCCCTATGTCTGCGACCAGCTCGCCATGGCGCGCCTGCCGCGCGCCAGCTTTGCTCTCCTCCTGTCGCTGCTTCCGGCCAGCGCGACGGTGATCGGCTTCATTGTGCTGCGCCAGGCGCCAGGTCCGGCCGAGCTCGCGGGAATCGGGCTCGTCATCGCAGGCGTCGCGCTGCATCGAACGTATAAATCCTGAACGCAAATCTTTAGCGCCGAGACTTGGGCGTCCGTTCCGCCCTCGTTGTCGCCGCGAGATCGACCCATCCGCGCGAGCGAGAAAAAGCGGCGGACGCATCCCAAGATCGCTCAATGGCGACGATGATGGGGGCGGCGCTGGACCGCTTCAGCCTCACCGCGGCCTGACTGCCAGGCTCTGCGTCGCCCGGCCGATCATGCCCCGTTCGTCATAGAGTGCGGATTCGGCGAGCCCGCAGCCGTTGTCGCCGAAGAGAGAGCGCGACTCGAGGCAGATCCATTCGCCCTCCGGCCGGCGGAAAAGATTGATCGTCAGATCACAATTGAAGAAGACATACTTTTTGAAATCGAGCGCGGCGCTGATCCCGTTGCCCGAGTCGCCCGCGACCGCCGCGCGCTGATAGCCGCTCGGGACCTCGCCCTCGACGAGGGGGTGGTTCATGCGAAACCAGGCGGCGCAGGGCCCTTTGAAGAAGCGCCCGGCGGCGAGCCGGTTCTCCACCAGATGGCCGTACCCGAAGGTTCCGTTCAGGAACGTCATGCTGACGACCGGACACTCGTCGGGCGGCTTCGGCGCGGCTGGCGGGGGATGGCCGAGCGTTCCCTCAGGCACCGGAAAAGCGTCCTCGCGCTGCACGAGCGCGGTGAAGCGCGCGACATCCTTTCCTTCCGCCGTCAAGCGGCCGGAATAGTGGCCCGTGGCCCGGCCGACGTAATCCGCCGCGACGTCGACGCTGCACGCGCCGATCGGCGTCGGCCGCACAAGATTGACGGTGAGGCGCGCGACATGCGTTAGACCGTCGCGAGCCGCAGCGCGCTCGACCGCGCGGCAGATGAGCGCTGAGGGCGGGCCGGCGTGCTGGTGGTCGGGATGCCAAGGGCCGCGGGTGAGTAAGCTCGCGCGAAAGACGCCTTGAGTGACTTCGCTATAAGCTGCGTCCAATGAGAAGCTCCGCTATTGCGCCGCTGTCGCTCTCGTCCGGGTTTTTGCGTCATGCGGGGGCTTAGCGCAAGATGGTTCGTATATAAACTAACACGCCAAGCATGCAGGTAAAGTCTGCGACGCTGCGTCGCCTACGCGCGAGTGGATTTGAGTGAAGGGCGCCGAGGTTGAGACCGTATTCGCCGCCGTCGCCCACGCGGGGCTCGTTCCGCGCGGCGCGTTGCGGCTGGAAGCGAGCGAGCGGACCGGCGCGCTCGCCGACATTCGCACCATCGTTCTCGCCGGAATGGCCGGCCGCGAGGGGTGGAGCGCATTTGCGACGAGCCCAGAGGCGAGTGACGGCCTCGCCGATCAGCTCGACCGCTGGAGCGCGCGCATTATCGAGGCGCTGGCGCGCGACCTCGACGCCACGGCGCTCTTTCCGTTTGGCGGGCCGCCTTATCTGCCGTTCCAGCGATGGGCGCAGCGCGCGGAACCCGTCCACGCCTCGCCGATCGGCCTTCTCATTCATCCATCTTACGGGCTTTGGCATTCCTATCGCGGCGCGCTTGGGTTTCAGGAGGCGTTGACGATCCCCGAGCCGGCGGACGTTCCCAGTCCGTGCGACTCTTGCGCGGAACGTTGGTGCTTGAAAACCTGTCCCGTCGGCGCGTTTTCCAGCGCAGGCTATGATGTGGCGGCCTGCGTGGGTCATCTTCGCAGCGCGGCCGGCGCCGATTGCATGGGCTTAGGATGCCGTGCGCGCCGAGCCTGCCCGGTTGGCGCGGAGCAGGCCTACGGCCCTCAGCAGGCGAGTTTTCTCATGCGCGCCTTTTTGCGCGGGCAGGGCGGGGGCTGATCATGCGCTTAGCGTCAGCCCGGATTGGTCGCCGTGACGATCCAGATCGCCGCGCCGAGCGGCACTGTGTCGCCGCGCGCATGCGCCGCGAGCGCCTTGCGGATGTCGGCGGTCGCCGCGTCGCGAACCGCGTCGCTCTGTCCGTCGAGCATCCGGCTGGTCGGCCCGATCGTCATCGCGGCCTGGACGGCGGTCTCGAGCCCGCGGCCGATGGCGATGTCGAGCTCGAGGTCGTGCGGCTCGAGATCAATGTCGACGAACCCGGCGTCGCCGAGGATCCGCCGCACCCGCGCCTCGTTCGCGAAGGCGAACGGGCCGGGATCTTCCGGATTTGTTTCGGGCAGGGGAGGGGCGTGCTTCCCGGCTTCGCGCAGCGGCAGGATGAAGAACGGGTTCTGCTTGGCCTCGCGCCAGCAGGCGAAGACAAGCCGGCCGCCGGGCTTGAGGCCCTTGCGGAGATTGGCGAACGATTTCGCGGGATCGGCGAAGAACATGACCCCGAAGCGCGACACGACAAGATCGGCGCCATGGGGTCCGAAATCGTGCACCGTCGCGTCGGCGAGCGCGAGCGTGATCGGGAGGCCTTGGGGCGCGCGCTCGCGCGCGCGTCCAAGCATCGGCGCGGAAATGTCGAGGCCGAGAACCGCACCCTTAGCGCCGACGCGCTCGGCGAAGTCGATCGTCGTCGCGCCGCAGCCGCAGCCAATGTCGATCACCCGCTCGCCCGGCTTCGGCTTCGCGGCCGCGATCAGCCGGTCGGACACGGGGCGAAGCACCTGATCCTGATGCTCCTGATGCGCCGTCCATTTCTGACCCGCGTTCGCGTTCCAGTATTCGGCCTGTGCGGCGTTGTCGGCGTGGACTTGCGCGGCGGACATGCAGCAACCTTCCTTCTTCGGCGCCCGGTGTCGCCCAAGTGAACAGGTTTGCGGGCGAATGCAAATGGAGTTCTGCGGAGGGGCCTGAACGTCGTCGTTCAATTGTCACAAAGTCGGCACAACGTGAGGCGCTAGTCCCGGATGCGGAGCCCAAGATCGCGGGGAAAGCGATGACAATTGAACCGCTGCGCCAGGTGGAGGCCGACATTCCTCCCGACGGCGCCGTCGTCACGGATGTCCAAAGCGCCGAGCATAAGATCCGGAAGCGCGCCTATCTGACCTGGGTCGATGAAGGCGAGCCACATGGGCCGCGACCTTGACCATGGGCTGCGCGAAGTGGGAAATCGAGAACGAGCCCGCCCGATAGGCGGCGACGGCGCCGGGCCGCACTGACCCGGCGTCACGCGAATGAAATTGGGTCGCGATAAGCCTTCGGCGGCGAGCGAAAGCGAACTTTGAGGAGATGACGATGGCGGCCACGACGACTCCGTCGAAAAAGGAAGGCGCGTCGAAGTCCGGAAATCCGCTGACCAAGAGCGAAGCCGCGCTCATCGACGCCTACTGGCGCGCCGCGAACTATCTTTCCGTCGGCCAGATCTACCTCTTCGACAATCCCTTGCTGCGCGAGCCGCTCAAGGAGGAGCACATCAAGCCTCGTCTCCTGGGGCATTGGGGCACGACGCCGGGTCTCAACTTCATCTACGCACATCTCAATCGGCTGATCAAAAAGCACGATCTCGACATGATCTACATCACCGGCCCCGGTCATGGCGGGCCGGGGCTGGTCGCCAACACATATCTCGAAGGCGCCTACAGCGAAGTCTATCCGGGCATCGCGCAGGACGCGGAGGGCATGAAGCGGCTCTTCACCCAGTTCTCTTTTCCCGGCGGCATTCCGAGCCATGTCGCGCCCGAGACGCCAGGCTCCATCCACGAAGGCGGCGAGCTGGGTTATGCACTTTCACACGCTTACGGCGCCGCCTTCGACAACCCCGACCTCATCGTCGCCGCCGTCGTCGGCGATGGCGAAGCCGAGACGGGGCCGCTCGCGACGAGCTGGCATTCGAACAAGTTCCTCAACCCCGTGCGCGATGGCGCGGTCCTGCCGATCCTCCATCTCAATGGCTACAAGATCGCCAATCCGACCGTGCTCGCGCGGATCCCGCATGAAGAACTCGACCATCTCATGCGCGGCTATGGCTACGCGCCTCACTTCGTCGAAGGCGACGACCCGGCCGTGATGCACGGACTGATGGCGGAGACGCTGGAAACGGTGATCGGCGACATCAAGGCGATCCAGGCGGATGCGCGGAAGAATGGGTTCTCCAAGCGTCCGGTCTGGCCGATGATCGTGATGCGGACGCCGAAGGGTTGGACCTGCCCCAAGGAGATCGACGGCAAGAAAGAAGAGGGCTACTGGCGCTCCCACCAGGTGCCGATGAGCGCGATGCGCGGACATCCCGAGCATGTCAAAATCCTCGAGACCTGGATGAAGAGCTATCGCCCGGAGGAGCTGTTCGACGCGAACGGCCGGCTCAAGCAGGAGCTCGCTGCGCTGGCGCCCGAAGGGACGCGCCGGATGAGCGCCAATCCGCACGCCAATGGCGGCCAGCTGCTGCGCGACCTCATCCTCCCCAACTTCCGCGATTACGCCGTCAAGCTGACATCGCCTGGCGCTGTGAACGCGGAAGCCACGAAGGTCATGGGCGAGTTTCTGCGTGACGTGATGAAGCTCAATCTGGAGGCGAAGAATTTTCGCCTCTTCAGCCCAGACGAGAACAATTCAAATCGTTGGCAGGACGTGCTTGAGGTCACGAACCGAGCCTGGGCGGCCGAGACCCTGCCTTATGACGATCACCTCGCGGCCGACGGGCGTGTCATGGAGATGCTGAGCGAGCATCAGTGCCAGGGCTGGCTTGAGGGTTATCTGCTCACCGGCCGGCACGGCTTCTTCTCATGCTACGAAGCCTTCATCCATATCGTCGACTCAATGTTCAATCAGCATGCGAAATGGCTGAAAGTCTGCAATCACATCAAGTGGCGCCGGCCGATCGCTTCGCTGAACTATCTCTTGTCGAGCCACGTCTGGCGTCAGGACCATAACGGCTTCTCGCATCAGGACCCGGGCTTCATCGACCATGTGATGAACAAGAAGGCCGAGGTCGTGCGGATTTATCTGCCGCCGGACGCGAACTGCCTCTTGTCCGTCACCGACCATTGCCTAAAGAGCCGCAACTACGTGAATGTCGTTGTCGCCGGCAAGCAACCGGCGCCGCAATGGCTGACGATGGACCAGGCGGTCAGGCACTGCGAAGCGGGCTTGGGCATCTGGCCTTGGGCGAGCAATGATCGCGGCGGCGAGCCGGACGTCGTGATGGCGTGCGCGGGCGACGTGCCGACTCTCGAAACCCTGGCTGCGGTCAAGATCCTGCGCGAGAAGGCGCCGGAGCTCAAGATCCGCGTCGTCAATGTCGTCGATCTCATGACCTTGCAGCCGCCGAGCGAGCACCCGCACGGCATTTCCGACCGCGACTTCGACGCTCTCTTCACGGTCGACAAGCCGATCATCTTCGCTTTCCACGGCTATCCGTGGCTCATCCACCGCCTCACCTATCGGCGGGGCGGGCACGACAACATTCATGTGCGCGGCTATAAGGAAGAGGGAACCACGACCACGCCGTTCGACATGTGCGTGATCAATGACCTCGATCGGTTCCATCTCGTCGGCGACGTCATCGACCGCGTGCCGAAGCTTGGGGAGCGCGCGGCCTACGCCAAGCAGGAGATCCGCGACAAGTTGATCGACCATCGCGAATACGTTCGTCGCTATGGCGACGACATGCCGGAAATCAAGAATTGGACATGGAGCGGCGAAGGTCAGGCGGCGAGAAGCTCGACCGGAGGCGATAACAGCTAGGGGGGCGGGAGCGTCGCCAGGGCGTCACAAGCGGTGGGTAACAAGGGCCCTCTTCGGCGGGAGGGCCTGAGCCATGAACGACGTCCACGAACTCAATCGAAGGGCGCAAGCGACCGCGACGCCAGCTTCGCCGGACGCCGCCGCCCTTCTGAAAAGCTACGCCGTCAGCGCGGCCCTGTTCTCGGGCGCGCCCGATGCGCTCTACGAGCGGCATCTGAAATTCGACAACATCGTCGAGCCCGACACGGCGACCACGCGCGAGCGCTATAAGGCCGCCGCCCGCGCGGTTAGAGACATTCTCTCGGACCGGTGGCTCCGCACCAACAAGACCTATGCCCGCGAGAACCCGAAGCGGGCCTACTACATCTCGATCGAGTTTCTGATCGGCCGTTCGCTCGGCAACAACGTCATGAACCTCCTGCTCGATCCGATCGTCGGGCCGAGTTTCAAGGGTGACGGCCGCGAATGGTGGGAGATCCTGCACGAGGAGCCCGACGCGGGGCTGGGCAACGGCGGTCTCGGCCGTCTCGCCGCCTGCTTCCTCGACTCGATGGCCACGATGCAACTGCCCGCGATGGGCTATGGCCTACGGTACGAGCACGGGATCTTTCAGCAGAAGATTCGCAATGGCTGGCAGGAAGAGCGGCCGGACAACTGGCTCGCTCATCCCGACCCCTGGGAGATCGTGCGGCCGGCTGAAAGCGTCTCGGTGACGTTCGGCTGCTCGTTCGACTTGCGCGACGGCAAGCTGAACATGATCCCGAACAAGCCGTCGACGCTCATCGGCGTGCCCTATGACCGGCCGGTGGTCGGCTATGGCGGCGAGACGGTCAACACGCTGCGTTTGTGGAGCGCAGCGGCCGCGGATTCGTTCGATTTCCAGCGCTTCAGCGGCGGCGATTTCGTCGCTGCGATCGCCGAGGCGCTGAATGCGGAATCCTTGACCCGCGTCCTCTACCCGGACGACCACACCCAGCAGGGGCGCGAGCTCAGGCTCATGCAGGAATATTTTCTTGTCGCCTGCTCGCTCGCCGACGCTGTCCGCCGGTTTCGCGAGTCGAATTCGGATTGGCGCCTTCTCCCGGAGAAGGCTGCGATCCAGCTCAACGACACGCATCCCACCCTCGCCGTTCCCGAGCTCATGCGCATTCTCCTCGATGAAGCGCATCTCGGTTGGGACGAAGCCTGGCACATCACCCGCGCGACGCTCGCCTACACCAACCACACGCTCCTTCCCGAAGCGCTCGAGCGTTGGCCGGTCGAATGGATGCGGCTCCTTATTCCGCGCCAGCTCGAGATCATCTTCGAGATCAATCGCCGGTTTCTCGAAGGCGTCAACGCGCGTTATCCGCACGACGACCAACGCGCGGCTCGCGTGAGCCTCATCGAGGAAGGCCCGACGCAGCATGTTCGCATGGCTCACGTGGCGATCGTCGGATCCCACAGCACCAACGGCGTGGCCGCGATCCATTCCGAGCTTTTGCGCAAGACCACAGTCAAGGACTTGGCTGAGGTTTTCCCCGAGCGCTTCAACAACAAGACCAACGGGATCACGCCGCGGCGCTGGCTCCGTCTCGCCAATCCCTGGCTGTCGACGACGATTTCGGGGGCGATCGGCGACGGTTGGGTCACGAATCTGGATGAACTGCAGAGGCTGAAGCCGTTGGCGAAAGATTCCGCGTTCCTCGCGGAGGTTCAAAAGGCTCAGCATGAGTGCAAGGCGCGCTTCGCCGACTGGGTCAAACGGCACACCGACGTCAGCGTCGATCCGCACACCATCTTCGATTGCCAGATCAAACGCATTCACGAGTACAAGCGCCAGCTCTTGAACGCTCTGAGGATCGTGGTCCTCTATCAGCGCCTGCATGAGAATCCGGGTCTCGACCTTCCCCCGCGCACGTTCTTCTTCGCGGGCAAGGCGGCGCCCGCCTATTATCTCGCGAAGGTCATCATCAAGTTCATCAACAATTTGGCGCAGACGATCGACGCCGATCCTGTGATGCGCGGCAAGCTCAAGGTGGTGTTCCTGCCGGAATACAATGTCACGCTCGCTGAGCGTTGCATCCCGGCCGCCGACGTCTCGAACCAGATCTCAACCGCCGGCTATGAGGCGAGCGGCACGAGCAACATGAAGTTCATGATGAATGGCGCCTTGACCATCGGGACGCGCGACGGCGCCACGATCGAAATGGCCGAGGAGGCGGGGGAGGAGAATTTCTTCTTGTTCGGGCTCACCGCGCAGGAAGTGGCCAATAGTCAGCCTTGGTACAATCCCCATTGGCACTATGAAAATGAGCCGGAGACAAGGAAGGCGCTCGACCTGATCTTCTCCGATCATTTCAGTCCGCATGAGCCTGGGATTTTTGAGCCCCTGCGCGGCGCGCTCCTCACGCATGGCGACCACTTCATGTACCTGGCCGATCTGACCTCCTACCTTCATGCCGACGGGAGGCTGTGCGACCTCCACCGCAAGCCGAACGAATGGACGGAAAAGGTCGTTCTCAACCTTGCCGGCTCCGGCAAGTTCTCGAGCGACCGTACGATCGGGCAATACGCTCAGGAGATCTGGGGCGTAAAGCCCTGTCCGGTGAAATAGCCCGGCCTTGCGGCGTCGACCGGCGCCCGCTCACGGGCGCCGGCGCGGGCGGCGTGACCGTGATCCTAAGGTTAGTTCGTGGGACCGTGGCGCATCATGCGCTTGTGTTCGGCGGCGGCGCGCGCTCTCTCCCGGCTGAGGTTGCCCTGGTTGCGCGTATGCCGCTTGTACGAGCCTCTCGGCGTTGCGCTCGCAGCCGTGGTCGTCGTGGCCTGGGCCACCTGCATCGATTGCGCCGGCGCGTCGGACTGGGCGATCGCGGAGAGCGGTGAAAACCCGATGAGCGCGCCGAGGCCGATTAAGAGAAATCTGCTTGTCATGTTGCTCTCCCCAGAGGCCGGTTGACCATTTCCTTTTGGACGCAAGAGCTTGCGCTGATTGCGCCCTCCATGTCCATGGGAGCCTCTACGCAACGTGCGACAGGGCTTGCATCGGCGCCCGCGCCCACGGCGCGGTCGTCTTAAGGCTTGGCCGCCGCCCCGGGCCCGAGCGGCGGTAGGCTCTTGAGATAGACGGCGATCGCATGGCGGTCGGACTCGGGCAATTGCGACAGGTTCCGCACGACCGCGTTCATGCCGCCGCCCAGCACGTCGCCCGCGGGCGTGAAGCCGCTCGTCAAGGCTTCGACAATGTCGGCCTCGGTCCAGGTCAGGAAGTCGCCGCCCCTCAGGTTTCCCGACTTGCCGTGGCCGTCAGGCATCGGCCCGCCGGCGAGCTTGCGGCTCGAATCCATTGCGCCAAGAAAATTGCGCGGCGTGTGACATTCGCCACAATGGCCAGGCCCTTCGACGAGATAGCGGCCACGGTTCCATTGTTCACTTTGCGACGGGTCCGGCTTGAGCCCCGAATCATTGAAGAACATGCGCTTCCACAAGCCCACGGCGCGGCGGATGGAAAAAGGAAAGGCGAGCGCATTCGGCGGCGCTCGCCCCTTGACGGCCGGTAGTGTGCGTAGGAACGCCGCGAGATCGGCGACGTCTTTCGGCGCCATCCGCCGATACGAGGTGTAGGGGAAGGCGGGATACAAGTGCTGGCCGTCTGGGGAGACGCCCGACATGAGCGCATTGGCGATGTCGACGTCCCGCCAAGCGCCGAGGCCGTCGACCGGGTCGGGCGAGATGTTCGGCGCGTAGAACGACCCGAACGGCGTCTTGAGCTCGAGCCCGCCGCCGAGCTTCAACCGGTCGTCCTGCCCCGGCGACTGGTGACAGGATTCGCAGCCGCCGGCGTAAAAGACCAGCCGCCCCGCTTGAGCGTCGCCCGTGAGGCCCAGGGCTCGCCATTCCTCGGCCGAATAGCGCGGACGCGGCGCAGACAGAACCCACACGAGCACTGACATCGCGACAACGACCGCGACGGCGACCGAAACGACGACGGCGATCCGCCTCGTTCGTGGCGGCGAACTCAAGCCTTAACCGCTTTTGGCCTTGTAGAGCTCGTGGCAGCCGCCGCAGTTCTTGAACACCGCCGGCGCGAATTGCTTGAATGTCGCCTCGTCGGTGATCCCGGCCTGCGCCGCCTGGACATCTTTGATGAATTGCGCGAAGCGCGCCTCAAAATCGGCCTTGTTCTGCCAGATCGCCGGCAGCGCGGCGGTGCCGCCGCCGGTCTTGCTGTTATCCGGGAACAAGGCCGCCGACTTCGTCGCTCCCTCGTTCAGCGTCGCGAGTGATGCTTTCACCGTCGCGAGGTCGAATGGGATTTTGCCTTTCGACATGTCGAACAGCGCCTTCGCCGCAGCGCCGTCATGTTTCATGAGCGCTCGGCGCTCGGCGATCGGATCCGTATCGGCCAAGACGGCGGTCACTCCGCAAGCGAGCGCCATCCCTAGAACCACCAGGCGTTTCATAAGCATCTCCCCGATCAGATCCCCCGGCTCAACACGCGTAGGCTGCCCTTTATTCTTAATTCTCGTAGGACAGCAACAATCCGGCGGCGTTGCAATCCAAATCTCTGTGTTCGGAGCGGTGGGAGCCGAGCGCGCTGTAGACTTGCAGCCCGCCGAACTCTATGCTGCATGGCAAAACGGTGCTTTTCGTCAATTGAATGGTTGTCTCCCCAGGCGGCGCACGTTGCGGCGCGCCGTGGCGCGAGCGGTCGTCCGGGAGGGATGCTCGGCTGGACGGCGTCTCCGGGGGCCATTCGCAACTCGCGCATGTTTTTGTGAGACCGCACATGGATCAGACCGCCTTGGATATGCCTGTCGCGGCGAAAACCGCAGCGAAACCGCGGGTCGGCCTCTTCTCGAGCCAGTTGACCCTCTATACCTGCGTTATCCTCCTCGCGGCTTTGGCGTCTTACGCCTATTGGCTGAAGACCCGGTCCATCTTCGCCTGTCAGGCGCCAGGGTACAGCGCCGACCGCTATCTCGCTTATTGCAATGGCGGCAATTACGCCGATTTCGAGCATGGCGCCTTTTTCTATAACCTCGAACCTCCGGCGCTGGACTACGCCCGCAACGCCGATGTGCTCGTTTTAGGGAACAGCCGGCTGCAGGTGGCGCTCTCCAACGAGGAGACCGCCGATTGGTTCAAGCAGGCGGACATCCGGCCGTACCTCCTGGCGTTCAGCTACAACGAGGACATGGTTTTCACCGAGAAGCTTTTGCAAGAGGTGAAGCCGCGCGCCAGCGTCTACATCATCAATGTCGATGACTTCTTCGAGCGACGGGAGACGGCGGCGGCGAAGGCGATTCTGAACGACCCCGAGGCGCGCAGCCGATATGTGTGGAAGCGCTTCTCGCAACGGCTGCATCAGCCGATCTGCGGCGCCTTCCCCAAGCTTTGCGGCGAGAGGTTTGTCATTTTCCGCTCGCGCCAAACGGGAGCCTATTATCGCATCCCGATGAATGAGCGACGTCTGCCTCAGAACGAGGCGAGCTACGACCCGAGCGTCGATGAGGCCGTCGTCAAGAACAGCACGGCGCTCGCCGTCAATTTCCTCAAGGAATACGCCAAGGGACGATGCGTCATCCTGACCAATGTTCCGTATCCGCAGACCAAGATGGCCGACGCGGAGGCGATCGCCGCCGGCGTGGGGCTGCCGCTCGTGGCGCCAAAGGTGGACGGGCTCTACACGACCGACGGTTATCATCTCGACCGGGCGAGCGCCGAGCGCTGGTCGAAAGCGTTTCTAGAGGCTGCGGGCCCGGAAATTCGGTCGTGCGTCGAGAAGCAGAAGGCGGCCCGTTCCTAAGTCGCGGGGCGATCGTCTGGACGAGCCGCTCTCATTGCAGCGAGCCGTGCTGCGCGTCGGAATCTCGGCGCGCCTCTGGACTGGCGCTGTCGTCGAGGCCCAGAACGACGATCTTTCCGGTGACGACTTCCGTCGGCCATGCGACGCCGGTGAGGCCCGTCGTCACCGCGACCTTCTCGTGGCCCTGGGCGCTATAGGCGATAATGCCGCCGCCGATCCCGCCTCCGACCTTCTGGCCCCATAGCTTCTCGCCGCTCGAGGCGTCGAGCGCGTAGAGATTGCCGCCTACATCGCCGACGAAGACCACGCCTCCCGCTGTTGGCGTGACGCCTCCCACGATCGGGTAATTGCTCCGCATCCGCCACTTCCAGACGCCGGTGTCGGCGTCGACGGCGTATGCCCAGCCTCCCCAGAAACTCCCATCTTGCCGGCCGAAGAGGTGGAACGGGTTGCGCATTGCGTTGCCGAACCAGGGGCCGCCGGTCGGCACATCTTGGAGCTGTTTGTCGCTCGACCGTTGCACCGTCGTGCACCAATCGACTTCGCCGGTGATGACGAGATTCCTGTCCGGATCGTAGGCGGGGCCATTCCATTCCGACCCGCCCGCCGCGCCTGGGCAAAAGCGCACGGCCTTGTCGGACGCGAATGGCTCCTCGGTGTTTTCGATTCTGGTTACGGGGGTGCGGTAGACGATCTTGTTGTCGGCAAGATCGATCCCGTAGAGGTGTCCGTCCTTGGGGGCGGCAGCAAGCAGATTCTTGCCGCCTCCGGTGTGGATCAGGGCGGGGGCGCTCGCGACGTCCCAGTCGTGCCAGTCTCGCCGCACGAGCTTGAAATGGCGTTTGTAGGCGCCGGTCTTCGCGTCGAGCACGACGACCGAGTCGGTGTAGAGATCCTCGCCCTCGCGCACGCTGATCGCGTAGGCGGGCGACGGGTTGCCGACGGGCACGTACAATTCCCCCGCGACGGGATCGAGCGTGTAGGACGTCCACGTCGCGCCGCCGCTGATCGGGAAATGATCGCGGTTGCCCCAGGTCGATCGATCGAGCGGCGAGAGGCCCTGCGGCCCGCGGACCAGATCGCCCTCCGTCCGCGGCACGAGGTAAAACTCCCAGACGATCTTGCCGGTTTTCGCATCGAGCGCGTACACGCGACCCTTACCGCCCTTGGCGTCGCCGCCTGCGTTGCCGATGAAAACGAGGCCGCGCCAGGCGATCGGAGCGGCGGCGACGAACTCGCCCTTGTGTTCGTCGCCGATCAACGTGCGCCAGAGCCGCTTGCCGGTCTTGAAGTCGTAGGCAAGCACGTAGCCGTTCCCGGATCCACGAAACAGCATGCCGTCAAGATAGGCCGCGCCTCGCATGGCGGTGAGGATGGAGGGCGGAAGCTCCTCCCGCGTTCGCCAGTTCTCGGCGCAGGTGGCGGGGTTGATCGAGAAAATATCGGTGAGCGTCGTCCCGATCAGAGCGCCGTTGACCATGATGAGGCCAGTCTCGAAGCTCGTATATTGCTGGGTGTCGTAGACGCACTGGACTTTGAGCCCGCCGACGGTCTCGGGGTTGATCTCGGTGAGCGGCGAATAGCGCTCGGAGGTGAGCGTCCGGTTGTAGCTCGGCCATTCGTCGCCGGCATCGCTCGTCGCCGCCACCGTCGACAAAAGCGGCGCCGCGGCGCCGGCCTTGTAGTCAGGATTGAGCTCCGTCGTGGCCGTGCCGGGGGGCGCCCCCAGAGAGCGGATATAGTTGCGCGCCAGAGCGACAGAGACCTGCACTTGAATCGGATAGGTGCGGTAAACGACGCGACCGGCGATGGCGCCCGCCGCTACGAGCGCGATGGCGGTGAGGGCGCCGATGGTGAGATTTCTTGTCTTCATCGCGCGGCGCTCACTTCCGCATGACGCGAGACGGCGGGACGGTCATGGACTCGCCCGTCACTGTCAGAGCGTCGAGCCGGACCGCGCGGCTCTCGCGGAGCGCCCCGATCATCGGGGGCGCCCCTGCGCAGAAACCGTACGGCGCGCAGCGCGCCACCCGAAACGGCTTGCCGGCATGTGGAGTGAAACCCCCGAGCCTATAGCACTAGGCGATCTGTGTATTGCGAGGGCGGGGCCCGGGAGTCAAGAGCGACGAGCTGAGGGCGTATAAATCTCGGCAAAACGCGCAAGTCTGTGGGCGGGCCGCCTCGATCGCCTCAAGGGCCTCGCGGATGGCGGTCGGCGTCAGGCCTTTGACTTCAACCCGTCGATCAGAAGATCGATGAGGCGCCGAGCGCTGGCTTCCCAGTCAGGCGCCGAGTTGACGTAGGCGAAGCCGATGAGCGCGCGCAAAAGATCGGCCGCATCGGCATCGGCGCGAATCTCGCCGGTCGCCCGCGCCCGCTCGACGAGGAGGGCGATCGCTTCATTGATTCGCGCGCTCGAATCCGCATAGACCGCCGATCCTGCGCTAACCGACGATTTGAGCGCCGGCGCGATGACCTTCTTCGCGGCGACGTAGTCGATGAAGAGCCCCATCCACGCGCGCAGCGCCTCGGCCGGCGCCATTGCGTCGATGAGCCGCGACGCGGCGTCGGCCAAGTGCTGGACCTCGCGGCGGTAGACCGCCTCCACGATCGCGTCTCGGGTCGGAAAGTGACGGTAGAGCGTGCCGATCCCGACGCCCGCCCGGCGCGCGATCTCGTCGAGGCTCGCCTCGGGCCCGACTTCCGCGAATGCCGTCTTCGCCGCCTCGAGCAGGCTGTCACGATTGCGCTGCGCGTCGGCGCGGGGCTTCCGGGCCCCCGCGCGTCGCGCAGGCGCGCGGCGCGGGCGGCTCGTCACGTCGGGGCTCAAAACGTGTCCTCTCCTCTTGCAAAGCGGAGGGACCCTCCGTATCTCTCCTGCGGAGGCATCCTCCGTTTATCTCAGGCCGCGGGCCGAGAGCAAGCTGACGCCAGCCGCCTTATCATCTGCATCGGAAGACAAACATGGCGAAAACCTTTGGCGCGACATCGACGACCGACGAGGTGCTCGAAGGCATGAACCTCAGCGGCAAGCGCATACTGGTGACGGGTGTGTCGGCCGGCCTCGGCGTGGAGACGGTCCGCGCGCTCGCCGCGCACGGGGCCGAGGTGGTGGGGGCCGTGCGCGATCTGGCCAAGGCGAAGAACGCGACGAGGGCCGCTGGCGACACCTTCGAGCTCGTCGAGCTTGATCTCGCCTCGCTCGACAGCGTGCGCGCCTGCGCGAACGCGCTTGTCGATGGCGGCAAGCCGTTCGACCTCGTCATCGCCAACGCGGGCGTGATGGCGTGTCCCTACGGCAAGACCGCCGACGGTTTCGAGACGCAATTCGGGACGAACCATCTCGGTCATTTCGTATTCGTGAACCGCATCGCGTCGCTGATGAAACGAGGCTCACGTCTGGTCAATCTGTCCTCGGCCGGCCACCGCTATTCCGACGTCGATCTCGACGATTCCAATTTCGAGCGTACGCCCTACGACCCATGGGTCGCCTATGGCCGTTCGAAGACCGCCAACATCCTGTTTGCGGTCGAGTTCGACCGCCGCCACAAAGGGGAGGGGATTCGCGCGACCGCAGTCCATCCCGGAGGCATCCGAACCGAGCTCGGCCGTCATCTCGGTGAGGAAGGACTGAAACAGCTCGTCGACCGCCTCAACGCGCAAAACCGCGCGGCCGGCGAGCCGGACTTCACATTCAAAACGATTCCGCAGGGCGCCGCGACGTCGGTCTGGGCGGGCGTCGTCGCGACGGCCGACGAGGTTGGCGGCCGCTATTGCGAAGACTGCCATGTGGCGGAGATCGAACCGGACGCGACCAAACGCTCGGGCGTCAAGCCATACGCGCTCAACCCTGAGACGGCCAAGGCTTTGTGGGCGAAGAGTGAAGAGATGGTGGGCGAGCGGTTCTGAAGCGGCGTAGGGCGTCGAAAGACGCCCGTCCTTTCAGTCGGGCTATGGGCGTCGAGAGACGCCCGTCCCTTCGGTCGCGCTATGACGATAAGCGCCCGCTTTTACTTACCCATCTTCGCTTTCATCGCCTGCAGCGCCTTGCCGCAGCCGATGCTGACTTCCTCTTTATGCGCCTTGAGGCAGCCGATGATGCGCCCGCCGCCCGGTTGAACGCCGGGGCAAAGGCGTTCGAAATCCGCCTTGCAATATCTCATCGCCTCCGCCTGCTGGGCGAAAGCGTTCGTTTCAGCCGAGACGAAAGCCGCGAGCGACAGCGCGGCGGCGATTCCAAAATGATGGATGCGCATGTTTCCCCTCCCTGCGCCGCTTCAAAAGCGGATCATAGAGCTCGCCAGATAGGACATGGACAATCGGGCGGTCAAACGAAAACGTCGGACGCGCCGTTGAGCAACCAGACTTGTCGAGATGGCTTGCGCGGGGCTGACGCCAAAACAAGCCCGGTCAAGCCTCGGAGGCTGCCGCCGCTAGCCTTCGCCGTCGCCAGGCTTTAAGACCGCGGCCCTTGGCCGGAAGGAAGTTGTCTTGAACGCCCCTCGAGCCGCTCGCGACAAGCGGCCCGTGTTCACGCACGGTTCGTTGATGCGCCATGTCGCCGTGATGACGGCGACTGGCGCCATCGGTTTGATGGCGGTGTTCGTCGTCGACCTTCTGTCGCTCTTCTGGGTGTCGAAACTCGGCGATCAGGCGTTCAAGGCCGCCGTCGGCTACGCCGGCTTGATCACATTCTTCGTGATGTCGATCAATATCGGGCTCACCATCGCGAGTTCGGCCACGGTCTCGCGCGCGCTCGGCGCGGGCGATCGGCCGCGGGCGCGGCGGCTCGCGGCGTCAGCCCTGACCATCACCGCAATCGTATCCGCCGCGACGGCTGTGGCTGGGTTCCTCCTCCGCAACTGGATCCTGACGACCGTGTTGCACGCGCAAGGCGAGTCGGCCGCGGTCGCATCGAAGTTCATCGCCATCAGCATCCCGGCCAACGTGCCGCTTGCGGTCGGCATGACGTTTTCCGGGATCCTGCGCGCCGTGGGCGACGCGCGGCGCGCGATGTATGTGACGCTGTCGGCCGGGATCGCGACCGCCTTTCTCGATCCCTTGCTGATTTTCGGCTTGGGGTTCGGAGTGTACGGCGCCGCCTGGGCGACGGTGCTGTCCCGTCTGATCCTGCTTGCCGTCGGCTGGTTCGGCGCGGTCCGCGTGCACGATCTTGTCGTTCGGCCGAAGCTTGACGCCGTGCGCGGCGACTTCGGCCCGATCATGGCGATCGGTTTTCCGGCGATCATGGCGAATATGGCGGCCCCCGTCAGCTCGGCCTATACGCTCAGGGTCTTCTCCGATTTTGGCGAGCCCGCGATAGCCGCTTCCGCCATCATCGACCGGGTCACTCCGGTGGCTTTCGGCGTCGTTTTCTCGCTCACGGCGTCGGTCGGCCCAATCATCGGCCAGAACTATGGCGCGAAGCTGATGGACAGGGTGCAGCGGACGCTCACCGATTCCTTCATCCTGTCGATTGGCTACGTTCTCTTCGCATGGGCTGTTCTGGCGCTTGCGGAGCCCGCCCTTGTCGCCGCCTTCGAGGCCAAGGGCGAGAGCGCGCAATACGTCGCCTTCTACTGCCGCTACGGCGTCTCGGCCTGGGTGTTCCTCGCGTGCCTGTTCGTCGCCAACGTGTCGTTCAACAATCTCGGCTTTCCGGTTTTGTCGATGGTGTTCAACTGGGCCCGCGCGACCTTGGGAACGATCCCGTTCGTGACCATTGGCGCCCGGTATGGCGGGGTGAAGGGCGGGCTTGTGGGCTTCGCGCTCGGCTGCGCCGTGTTCGGTTTGATCGCGGTTGCGACGGCGTATGTGGTGACAAGGCGACTGGCGAAAGGGATTGAGGCGCCGAACCGCGGGGTCCGCCGCGCGACGTGATCGGGGGACGAGGCGCGAAAGCGTCGTGAGTGACGGCTGCCTATGGAAACGCGCTGGCGATGTGGGTGAAGGCGGAGCTGAGATTGGTTCCGAGCGTGGTCACCGCGGTCACAATTGCGATTGCGACACCCGAAGCTATGAGCGCATACTCGATCGCCGTCACGCCTCGGCGACAGAGCATGAACCGATGCAGAAGCTTGGTCATGACGGGAGTCCCTGAAATTCGCCCGATCAGGCCTGAAAGTTCCTAACATTGGGTGAGATTGAGCGACGACTTTTCCGCTCCAGGCGGGCGCCTGCCGCAACGGTTAAGGCGGCCCGAAGGGCGGACGTCTTTCTCTATCTTTTGGAGCCGCCCTTTGCATTGTCAGAACGGCGCGACTATCTAGCCGGTTCCGCCGGCGCGCCGGCCGCTGGGGGTGAGCGCCTGAATGGCTCGCGACGTCGTCGATAGTGAAGTTGTCGAATCCCGCGACGCGCTCGTCGCGTGGCTCGAGGCGGGGTGCAAGCCGACCGGCCCTTTCCGGATTGGCGTCGAACACGAGAAGATTCCATTCTATCGCGCCGACCGCTCTCCCGTCCCTTATGGCGGCGAGCGGGGCATCCGGGCGCTGCTTGAAGGCATGCGGGCCGAACTCGGTTGGGAGCGCATCGAGGACCGCGAAAACCTAATCGGCCTCTATGACGCCGAGGGCGGCGGCGCCATTTCGCTCGAGCCCGGAGGGCAGTTCGAACTCAGCGGCGCGCCGCTCGAGGACGCGCATGGCGCGTTAACCGAACTCGATCGTCATTTGGCCGTGTGCCGCACGGTCGCAGACCCGATGGGCATCGGTTTTCTCACCCTCGGCATGAGTCCCAAATGGTCGCTTGCCGAGACGCCGTCGATGCCGAAGAGCCGCTACGAGATCATGGCGCGCTATATGCCGAAGGTTGGCTCGCGCGGCCTCGACATGATGTTTCGCACCGCGACCGTGCAGGCCAATCTCGACTTTTCGAGCGAGCAGGACATGGTGGCCAAGATGCGGGTCGGCTTGGCGCTGCAGCCGGCCATCGCCGCCTTGTTCGCCAATTCGCCGTTCACCGACGGCAAGCTCAACGGATTGCTGTCCGCGCGTTCGGAAATCTGGCGCCATACCGATCCGGCGCGCACCGGCATGCTCGCTTTCGCCTTCGAGCCAGGCATGGGGTTCGAGCGCTATGTCGACTATGCGCTCGACGTGCCGCTCTATTTCGTGAAGCGCGGCGATCATTATCTGGACGTCGCCGGCGCGAGCTTTCGCGATCTGCTCGCGGGGCGCCTTAAGCAAGCGCCGGGCGAACGCGCCACGATCGCCGATTGGGCGAACCATCTGTCGTCGATCTTCCCCGAGGTGCGCCTGAAGCGTTATCTCGAAATGCGCGGCGCCGATGTCGGTCCGCCCGAGCGCATCGTCGCGCTTTCGGCGCTGATGGCCGGCCTCTACTACGACGCCTGCGCGCTCTCCTCGGCCGAGGCGCTGATCAAAGGCTGGACCGCCGCGGAGCGGCAGAAGCTGCGCGACGGCGCGCCGATGCTGGGGCTTGGCGCCGAGATGCGTGGCCGCAGCCTGCGCGCTATTGCACTCGACATGCTTGCGATCGCTCATGGCGGGCTCAAGCGCCGCGCGAGGCTGAACGCGAAAGGCGAGGACGAGACGGTCTGCCTTCGTCCGCTCGAAGCGATTGCGGAAAGCGGGGAGGAGCCTGCGCGGTACTGGATCGAGCGCTACGAGGGGCCGTGGGGCCGGTCAGTCGAGCCCGCGTTCGACGAGGCGGTGTTTTAGCCGCCTCGGAAGCGCTCTTCTTCCGCTCACCGCAGGACGTCGCCGGGGTTCCGCGGCGCCAAAACAGGGCCTCCCCCAAGAGGGGGGGCGACGATCGAGAGCCCTGACGACCATGACCGAGTTCCGCCGATTCCTGGGCCGTCGAGTGGCGCGAACCGGTCCCGAAGGCCGCCGATCCGGTCGTCGGACCGGTCGCCAGCGGTGATGTAGCCGCTGATCCGCGCGCATCCGGGTCTCGCGGGCGCTGTAGAATCCTGGTCCGATTCCTCGCAATAGGAGCCGCGAAGCGGCGGCTGAAGGCCCGAATCGGCGCTCCCGCCAGCGATCGCGGGGCCGACCAGGCTCCCTGAAACAATTGTTAGTAAAGGCGCGCCGACCGCCCCGAGCACCCAGACAATCCCGCGCGACGCGCCAAGCGAATGGTGAATCATCGCTTGCCGGGATGAAGCCGCATCGTGGCGGGAGAATGGCGAACGGCGCCCTTCGTGTGGAAACTACGCGCCGCCGCGCTGGGGCCGCCAATCGCCGAGCGTGGCCTGGATCAACGTCAGCCCCGCCACGGCCGCCGTGTCGGCGCGGAGAATGCGGGGCCCGAGGCTGAGGCGAATCACCCGCGGCGCAGCGAGGATCGCGGCGCGCTCGGCATCGTCAAAGCCGCCTTCCGGCCCGACGAGCAAGCCGACGCCGCCGTCCGCGCGAGCGCTCGCCAGCCGATCGACGGGATTCCCTGTCTCCTCTTCCTCGTCGCAGAAGACGAGCAGGCGTTCGGCCGGCCAGTGGCGAAGCGTTTCCGCCAGCGGTTCGGGCGGCGCGATCTCCGGCGTCCAAATGATTCCGCACTGCTCGCACGCCTCGATGGCGTTGGCCCGCAAGCGTTCGAGATTGACCCGGCCGACCTGAGTGTGGCGCGTAATGACCGGCCGGAGCCTGCGCGCGCCCATCTCGACGGCCTTCTGCGCCATATAGTCGAGCCGGGCGTGCTTGAGCGGCGCAAACAGGTAGTCGATGTCCGCTGGCGCCTCCTGCGGCCGGATCTGGGGCCCAAGGGTCAGCGACGCCGACTTGCGCGAGCCCGCTGTCAGGGCGGCCGAGAATTCGCCGTCGCGGCCGTTGAAGAGGAGGACAGAAGCGCCCACGCCAAGCCGCAGCACGTTTGTGAGATAGTTCGTCTGTTGCGCATCGAGCTGCAGTGTGGCGCCCGCAGCCAAATCTTGCGAGACATGGAGCCGGGGGGTTCGAAAATCGGTTCGCGCCATGGGCTCCCATAGCGCGCCCCCATGCCGGCCGCCATTTTCGGGCGCGTCGGGGCTCGCGCCTCTTACTGCTCCCCGTGGCTCCCGTATCTGTCGCCCTCGTAATTCTCGCCAATCGACATGGCGCAGATGAGCGACAGGCGTCGGTACGGCAGGCCGGTCTCTTCCGCCCAGGCGTTGAACTGCTCCTGGATCTTCATGAGGTCGCGTCTCGATGTCGGCGTCTCCGCAATATCGAGGCCGGCGTCGCGCAGACAGGCGGCGACGTCCTTCGAGACCACGAAGGCGTCATAGCCTAGGAATCTCAAGAGCATTTGTCCGCTGGCGCCGCCGAGCCGGCTGCCGCGCTTCATGAAAACCTCGAGAAGCCCGACCTCGTTCGAAGGCGGCCAGGTCGAGAGGAACTTGCCGAACGAGCCGTGCTCCTTCGCCACGCTTACGACGAAGCGCGCGTTCTCGCGCACCGAGGCGATCTTCGCGCCGTTGCGAACGATGCGGGGATCCATCGTCAGCTTGTGCCAGAACTCGTCGGGCTCTGATGAAAGCCGCGGCGGATCGAAGCGGAGAAAGGCGTCCTCGAAGCCCGGCCATTTCGCTTCGATAACGCTCCAGGCGAATCCGGCCGAAAAGACGCGCTTGGTCATTTCGGCGAGCACGCGGTCGTCGCGAAGGTTCGCGAGCGCTTTGGGATCGGGCAGGGGCGGCAGCAGGCGGGCGAGCGCTTCAGCGCCGCCTTTGCGCTTCTCCGCCCGGGCGCGAATGGTCTTGAAGGGCGTCACTGCGAGGGTTCTCCGTAGCGCAGTCGCGGCATTTCCCCGCGCCAAGTCGCATATACAGTGCAATACGGGAGATAATGCGGTCAATTGGCGGGTGAAATCCTGACGGATCTGCTTGAGGCGAACGCGAGGCCCGATCTGGTGAAGCCGCGATGGGTCGAGCGAGCGTTGGCTGCGCAGCAAAGCGACGGGGGCTGGCGGAACACGTGGGGCGGCTGGGGTTCGCGCCTGTTGAGTTTCACACTTTCCGATAAGGGCTCGCTGGCTCACCCGACCGTTCAAGGGATGTGGCTCAGAACATGCTGAAATATCGCTACCCCGAATGGATCGAAGAAAACTACCGGTGAACGGCCGCGCGGCGCGCGCCGCCTCTCTTGGGGCCGCCGCGATGAGTGATCACCTGAGATTTGTCTTGGCCCCGACGCCAAGACTTCCTAGCTTGCCGCCGATCCTTCGAGCGACGCCGCAAGCCGCGGCGCCCTCAACATCCTCCCAGTCAGGAGAAAGCGCCCTTGATCCGCTTCTATTTCAATCTCGCGCCCAATCCCATGAAGATCGCGCTGATGCTCGAGGAATTGGGCATCCCTTACGACGCTGTTCCCGTCGACACAGCCAAGGGCGAGCAACACGCCTCCGCCTTCCGCGCGATCAACCCCAACGGCAAGGTCCCGGCTATCATCGACACCGAAGGACCGGGCGGGCGCGAGGCGCGCGTTTTCGATTCGAACGCCATCCTGCTCTATCTCGGCGAGAAAACGGGCCGCTTCATTGGCGCGCCGGCGGATCGGCCGGAGCTCTTGTCGTGGCTCTTCTTCATCGCCACTGGCGTGGGGCCGTTTTCCGGGCAGGCGGTGCATTTCCAGCACGCAGCGCCCGAAAAGCTCCCCTACGCAGTGAACCGATACCGGCGCGAGATCGAGCGGCACTATCGGGTCCTGGACAAGCACCTCGCCGGGCGGACGTTCATCGCCGGCGACTACTCGATCGCGGATATGTCCGCGTGGGGTTGGCTCGGCCGCGCGTCGCGCGTGCTGCCCGGAGCGGAGGATCCGCTCGCCGACTTTCCAAACCTCAAGCGACTCTACGAGGCCGTTGAGGCCCGTCCGGCAGCGGCGCGGGCGAGGGCGGTTGGCAAGGACCATCGCTTCAAGACCGAGGTCGACGAGGACACGAAGCGCGCGATGTTCCCGTCGAACTATCCTGAAATCGCCATGTGAATCGCGACGTGAGTCAGTAAGCGAGAGGCGCGGCGTGGTCGATCGGCCGCCAGGCGCGGTTGGCCTCGGGATCGCCTTCGAAGACGATCTGATCCGCCCATTTGTGCGCGGCCTCCCGCTGGGCGGGGGTGCTGACCGTCCAGGCCATGATCGGCGCGTGGCTGAGCTGCTTGACCAGGAACGGGATCTTGTGGGGCAAGTCCTCGACGTTGAAGGATAGGAAATCCGGACGGGCGGCGTCGTAATGGTCGTAGTCCGTCCAGTCCCGTTTTTGTTCAGGCCTGAGGAAAGTCCAGTCGGCCCCCTCATAGGACGCCTGAGCCACGAGGCCGATCGGGCAGGGGCCTCGCGGCGGCCGCATCTCTGGACGGCGCAGCCGCAAGTAGGCGGTGAGATAGTGGTCGAAGCTCTTGAACGCGAGCGCGCCGTCGTAAGCTCCGGCGAGCGCGACGGCGCGGTCGGCGATGCGCCAGTCGCCGTCAAAGCGGCTCTTGAGCTCGCAGATGATCGGCGTTCGGCCCGCGACGCGGTCGAGAAACGCGGCGAAAGTCGGCGGCGGCTCGGCCGATCCGTTGATGCGGAGGGTTGCGATCTCGGCCGCCGTGAGCGCGGACAAGGGGCCCGTCGCGTCCGTCAGGCGCTCGAGCGTCTCGTCGTGGAAAACAATCGCTTCGCCGTCGGCGCTGAGCTGAATGTCGCATTCGATGGCGAAACCGCCGGCGATGGCCGCCTCCGCCGCCCGAAGCGTGTTCTCGATTGCCCCATTCGCGCTATCGTGCAGGCCGCGATGGGCGATCGGACGCTCGATCAGCCAGGACGGCGCGTTGACCGGCGTCACCCCTCGATCTCGAAGACCGCCTCGACCTCGGCCAGCGCGTTCAGCGGCAGGTGGGCGACCCCAAGGGTCGTGCGGGCGTGCCGACCCTTATCGCCGAACAGCTCGGCCATGAGGTTCGACGCCCCGTTCATCGCTTGCGGCAGGCCGTCGAAAGTCGCCTCGACGTTGAAAAACCCGCCCAGCCGCACGACCTGCTTCACCTTGTCGAGATCGCCGAGCGCCGCCTGCGCCTGAGCCAGCACGTTGATCGCGCACACTCGCGCCGCGTCGCGCGCGGCGTCGATCTCGGAACCGGCCGAGAGCTTGCCCTGATAGCGGTCGGCCACTTTGCCGTCCTCTCCCAACGGCAGCTGGCCGGAGACGAACAGGAGCGAGCCCGCCCTCACAAAACCGACATAATTGGCGACCGGCGCGGCCGCTTTGGGCAAAACAACGCCCATCTCTTTCAGGCGTCTGGCGGTTTTGCTCATACGCGGAACTCCTTGGCGCGCCTCCCGCCGCGCGGGTAAGCGACGCCGCCGGCGGGCGCCGTTGCGGTATGTCGCCTTTCCCACGAAGGCAAGCTTGTTTTTGCCTTTCCCCGCGCTTAGGTTTGCGTCAAAGAAAGGATGCGCCGACGGCTTTCCGCCCGGGCGGCGCTCAATGGGATGACGGCCATGGGAAGCTTTAGCATCTGGCACTGGATGTTGTTCGGCGCGGTGGCCCTTCTGCTGTTCGGCGGCAAGGGCAAGATTTCCGACATCATGGGCGATGTCGCGAAGGGCGTGAAGTCCTTCAAGAAAGGCCTCTCCGACGATGATGAGCCGACCGCGGCCAACACCGCACCGTCGGCGACGCCTCGGCCGCTCGAGAACCGCGTCAGCGTCGACGCGAACGACGTTCACAAGGTCAGCTGATCTCTCAACCGTCGATGTCGCCCCCGCGCGCATGCCGGGTCTGTATGGACTGAGGTTGGTCGCCGGCCCGGTGAGCCATGTTTGATTTTGACGTGACCAAGATGATCATTGTCGGGATCGTCGCTTTAGCGGTGATTCCGCCAAAAGATTTGCCGCGCGTCATGCGGACCGTTGGCCAGACGATCGGCAAGATGCGGCGAATGGCGTCCGAGTTTCAGGGGCAGTTCATGGAGGCCATGCGCGAAGTCGAACGCGAGGCCGATCTGGAAAGCGTAAAAAAAGAATTCCAGTCGATCAGCGACACCGCGAAGATCGATACGAGCTTCGATCCAGTCGGAATGGTGCGCGACGACATGACGAAGGCGGTCGCGGCCTCCGGCGGCGCTCCCGAAGCCGGCGCATCGGAGGCGGCTGCGCTCGATCCGGCTTTGCCCGGGATCGGCCAGTCGGAGATTGCTCTCGCGCACCCGGAGCCTGCCGCGACGGTCGCCGCGGAAGCTAAGGAGGCGGAGCCTGAGGCGCATGCCGCTCCGAAAAGCGCAGCGGAATGAGCCAAGAAGACATCGACGCCACGAAGGCGCCGTTGATGGACCATTTGATCGAGCTCAGGGCTCGAATCATCCGGTCGCTCTACGCCTTTCTCGCGGCTTTTCTCGTTTGTTTCTACTTCTCCCGCACGATTTATAACATTCTGACCTACCCGTACGTACGGGTGGTCGGGCCCGAGAAGGCGACGCTCATCGCCACGCATTTCCTCGAGCAATTCTACACGAATATCCGTCTCAGCATGTTCGGCGCGGCCGTGATCGCCTTTCCGATCATCGCGATGCAGATCTACAAGTTTGTCGCTCCCGGACTCTACCGCAACGAGCGGGAGGCCTTCCTGCCGTACCTGATCGCGACGCCGATTTTCTTCCTTTTCGGCGCGCTGCTTGTCTATTTCGCGGTCATGCCGCTGCTCATCCGTTTTTCTGTCTCGCTGCAGCAGGTCAACGTTCAGGGCGAGGCGACGATCGAGCTCTTGCCCAAGGTGAGCGAATATCTGTCGCTCATCATGACGCTCATCTTCGCTTTCGGCATCGCCTTCCAACTGCCCGTGATCCTGACGCTTCTCGGCCACGTCGGCATCGTGGATTCCGCCTATCTCGTGCGGATGCGCCGCTATGCGATCGTTGCGGTGGTTGGGCTCGCCGCCATCCTCACCCCGCCTGATCTCATCAGCATGACCTCGCTCGCGCTGCCGATGATCCTGCTCTACGAGGGCTCGGTCATCGCCGTGAGAATGGTCGAGAAGCGGCGCGCTCAGGCGCAAAACCCGACAGCGGGCGGCGGCACGACCTAGAGCCGTCGGCGTTTCGCTCGAATCGCCGACGGCTCTAGATTCCTTTGATTTCGCGCGCTTTTCGCGAAAAACCGGGTCCCACTTTTTCGCAGCGCGCTCTAAAGTGTCTGCCGGGCCACCCGGAGGCGCGCTCGGCGAAGCCGCGGTTTAACCGAGCGAGGGCAGGTTGAGATGCTGCTCGACCCGGCGCATGCGCGCCTCGAGCTCGCTGATGATCACCCCGTGGCCGATCACAGAGGTGTGGTAGTCGATCACCGCGCGGCGCAGGCCCACGATCTGTTCGCCGAGCTCCTTGCGGGTTGTCAGGATATCGGCGGCGACGTCGGCGCGAAGCGTGTGCATATCGGCGGCGACGTCGGCTCGCAACGAGGCTAAGTCCGCCTTCGTCGCCATGTCCGACCGCACATCCCCGAGTTCGGCGCGCATCTGGCGCAGGAGCTCAAGGATAAGGCTGGTGGGCTCTTCGCTCATTTGGCGATCCTAACACCGGCCCCCGGGCTGAGAAAGCGCCCTCAGGCGGCCTGACCCGAGCGCTTTGCCTCAGGCCCGCCCGTGGGAATGCGAGCGCCACCGATGCCGAGCCCGCGGCGGGGCAGGCGGCGACATGCCGACATAGACCACCACCACCTTCGAATAGACCGGAGGGTCATGAGGAATGTGCGCCGCGTCGCCGAGGAGGAGCTGCAGCGTGTGCCGGCCTTTCGGCAAGGTGATGGTCGCTTCGGTTTGGCCTGCGCCAAAGTGCAGGTGATTTTCATTGTTCGGGATGGGCTTGTCGAGCGGCGGAAGATCCGTGTCGATCAGGAGATGGTGGTGGCCGGAGTTCGGCTTGTCCACACCGGCGGGCGCCACGCCCATCTTCTCGAGGCCGAACCGAACCGTGAACGTGGTCGGCACGTAGGAGCCGTTATCCGGAGACACGATATAGACGCGCGCGCCGGGAGGCGAGGGATGGCGCGTTCCGGGCGGCGAGGCCTGCGCCGTCGGCGCCGGGGCGGCGGCAGGAGCCGATTCCGCGACGGTGACGTGAATCTTCTCGGAATAGATCGGCGGCGTATGGGGAATATGGTCGGCGTCGCCGAGCAGCAGTTGGAGGGTATGAGGTCCGGGCGAGAGCGAGAGGTCCGTCTCGGTCTGGCCGCCGCCGAAATGCAGGTGGTTCTCATCGTTGGGGATCGGCTTGTCGAGCGGCGGCAGGTCGGTGTCGATGAGCAGGTGATGGTGACCCGAGTTGGGCTTCTTGGTGCCGGCCGGCGCCACGCCCATCCCATGGAGCCCGAAATGAACCGTCGTTTTTGGACCGATCACCGCGCCGTCCTTGAGGTCGATGAATTCGACCTTGGCCCCCGGCGGGGAGGGCGTCGGCCCCCCCTGAGCGGCTTGTGCGAAGACGGCCGACGAGAAGAGAAGGCCCCCAATGACCGCGATCGCCCCCCAAGCCATTCGCCCCATGATCCGTCTCCTTGCCCCTGATCTTCGCTGGATGCGCCATGCGAGCGGGTTGGCGAGCTCCAAGCGAGCCCTCTCAAGCGCGCAATCCAAGAGTAATTTGTTATCGCGATCGATGAAATTGTAAAGTTCGCAAGTCTATGATCTGAATCCACCCGCTTTGCTTTCGGTTCTTGTTAGGGCTTCACCCAATTGATAATCTTGAGGAAAGAGGCGCGCGGGGCCGTCACCCGGCGCATAGTGCGGAGTCAGCGCATAGCCCGGCCAAGCCTGCACGTTTCTTTGGGGAAGGCCTTTGCCGGCCTGGCGGCTGCGGTTTTCGCATGGGCTGTCGGTGGCCTCGCGTGCGCCGCCGATTCCGGCGCGGCCCGGCTGCCCGGAGAGACGTTTCGCGACTGCCCCGATTGCGTCGAGCTTGTAGTCGTTCCGAGCGGCGATTTCCAGATGGGTTCGTCCGCCAAGCCCGCGGAGGCGCCGGTTCATAAGGTCGCGATCAAAAAGGATTTCGCCATTGGCCGCCGCGAGGTGACATTCGCGGAATGGGATAAGTGCGTCGCGGCGGGCGGCTGCAAATATTCTCCTCCAGACCCCGCCTGGGGGCGCGGCGACGAGCCCGTCACCAACGTCAGCTGGGATGACGCAAAGGAATTCGTCGCGTGGCTTACGAAGACGACGGGGAAGCCGTACCGGCTGCCGAGTGAGGCCGAATGGGAATACGCCGCGCGGGCCGGCTCGAGCACCGCGTACTGGTGGGGCAAGGAGGCAGGAACCGGACGGGCGCAGTGCGTTGATTGCGGGGTGAGCGAGCCCGGCAAACCGGTGGTCGTGGGCTCGTTTCGGCCAAACGCTTTCGGCCTCTACGACACGTCCGGCAACGCGGCCGAATGGATGGAGGATTGTTGGAACCCCTCGTACCGGGGCGCGCCGAATGACGGCTCGGCCTGGATGAGTGGCGACTGCTCGCTTCATATCCTCAGGGGCGGCTCGTTCGCCGACAAGGCGGTCGCCATACGCTCCTCGGCGCGCTTTCGCTATGACGAGGATGTCCGCTACTACGCGAACGGCTTCCGGGTCGCGAGAGACGTGAATTGACGCGCACAGGACATAATGGGAATGTCCTTTTCGTTCGCCCCTGCCGGCGGTCCGGCGGGGGGCGGCGAGGTTGGCCGATGGGCGCCCTGGTCAGATATGCGGTCCTTCTTGCGTTTGCGCTTGGCGTCACCCTGGCGACGCAGACGGCCGCGTTCGCCGATCGGCGCATCGCCCTCGTCATCGGCAACGGGAAGTATGAGAACGCCGGCCCTTTGACCAATCCGGTCAACGACGCCAACGCCATCGGCGGCCTCTTCAAAAAAGCTGGGTTTGACGTCGTCGACCTGCGCCTCAACTTGGGCGTCGTCGAATTCAAGCGAGCGGTTCGCGAATTTGTCGATCGCGCGGCCAACGCCGACGTCGCCGTCGTCTATTATTCCGGACATGGGTTCGAGTTCGCCGGGGTGAACTATCTCATTCCCGTCGACGCCAAGCTCACGAGCACGTTCGACATCGACGATGAGACGGTGTCGCTCGACAGGGTGCTCGCGGCCGCGGGCCATGTGAAAAAGCTCAGCCTGATCATTCTGGATGCGTGCCGGGAGAATCCGTTTCATCCGACGGCGGACGATGCGCGCGTGACGCGGGGCGTGTCGATGGGGCTCGCCGGCGTCAACCAGACTGTCGCGGCGGACACGCTGATTGCTTTTGCGGCCAGGGCGGGGTCGGTCTCGTACGACGGCGACGGGTCCAATAGCCCATTCACCACCGCGCTCCTCAAATACATCACGCAGCCGGGCCTCGACATCCGGCTCGCGCTTGGCAAGGTGCGCGACGACGTGCTTCGGGCGACCAATCATCGTCAGGAGCCTTATGTCTATGGCTCGCTCGGCGGTGACGCCGTGGCGCTCGTGCCTGGACCGCAGGAGAACCCGAACCTCGTCGCCCCCCCGTCGGCGCCGAACGTAACTGCCGTTCCACCGCCGCTTGCCAGCGACGCCGACGAGACGCCCGACTATCGGACCGCCGAACGAAGCGCTTCGCTCGACGGCTGGCGCTCCTTCCTCGCCGCTCACCCGGACGGCGCTTACGCGCATGTCGCTCGCGCGGAAATGGACAGGCTTCTCGCCCGGCAGAAGAGCGAGGCGGCCAAGACGGAGGTCGCCGCGCTCTCGCCCGATCAGCTCTGCGAACGCGATGCGGAGCGCCTCGTTCGCCTGCGCGCCAATCCGTCAAGCGAAGAAGCGGCGCGGTTTGCGGGCGAACTGCAATGCGAGAAGCTGCGGCCGCAGTTTTCGCGGCTCATGGAAAGCCTGGGCTTCGCGATCCCCTCTCCGGCGCCTCAGGCGGCCGCGACTTCGCCGCCGGTTGCGCCTTCCGCGATGCAGGCCGCCGCGACCGAGGCCAAGCCTGCCAGCGACTGCGCATCCGAACAGGCGGCGCTCGATCGCCTCAGGGCGGATCCCTCCATCGACGCCGCTGAGGCGTTCTGGCGCGGGCTAGAATGCGAGCGGCTGCGCCCGCAGGCGCGCCTGCTCATGGAGAGCCTCAACATCGTCCCGGAAGATCCGAACGCCCACGCGGTGCTGGGGGATGCGTCCGACGCGTCGCCCCCGAAGGCCAGCGACGTCCGTGCGGTCGTGGCCCCCGGCGACAGCCCGTCGGCGGACGCGGGCGCCTGTGAGCGCGAGAAGGGCGAACTCGAACGCCTTCGAGCCAATCCCGACCGGAAGGACGCAGAGCGCTTCGCTGGGCGCATGACTTGCGCCGCGCTGAAGCCGCAGGCGACGCGGCTCCTTGAAAGCCTGACCAACTGAAGGCGTGACGCGACTGGCGCCCGTGCGCCGGCGAGCGGCGCGGCCTGCGCATTCCCGACCCGCGCCCACGCCAGTTCTGCCAGCCTTCAGGTCATGGTAACCGCAGGGCGCATGCTTTTCCCGATTGATCGCTATCCGCGCCGCCCCGACGCCGCGCGCGGCCTGGCCGGCGCATGAACGCGCGCGACACTCTCGCGGCGCTCAGCGTCGCGGTCGCCTGGGGCCTCAACTTCATCGCGATCAAGGTCGGCGTCGGAGAGACCTCGCCGCTCATGCTCGCGGCGCTGCGGTTCCTGTTCGCGGCGCTCCCGCTGGCGCTCCTCGTCGCGCCGCCGAAAGCGCCCGCGTGGGCGGTGACGCTCTACGGGCTCCTGATCGGGGCCGGCCAGTTCGGCCTCCTGTTTGTCGCCATGCATCAGGGGCTTTCGGTCGGGCTTGCTTCGCTGGTCATTCAGGCGCAGGCGTTCTTCACCATTCTGTTCGCCTTTATCTTCCTCGGCGAGCGGCCTGAGCGTCGCCAGATTGTCGGCGCGGGGTTTGGCTTCGCCGGAATCGCAGTCATCGCCTCGGAGCGCGTAGGGGGAGCGAGCCTCAGTCCAGTCCTTCTCGCTGTCCTCGCGTGCATGTTCTGGGGCCTCGGCAACGTGCTGGCGAAGAGCTTCGGCAGGATCAACGCGCTCGCCCTGGTCGCCTGGTCGAGCCTCGCCGCGCCCCTTCCGCTGTTCGCCTTGTCGCTGGCGGTCGAAGGGACGGGCGGCCTGCGGGCGCTTGCGCATCCGAGTTGGGCGCTGATCGCGAGCGTGCTCATGATCTCCTATGTGGGGACGGTGTTCGGCTATGCCGTCTGGGCCTGGCTGTTGGCGCGCCATCCGGCGGCGACCGTGGCCCCGTTCGCGCTGCTTGTGCCGGTCGTGGGCATCATCGCCGGCGCCACGGCTTTCGGCGAAACCTTGACGCCGCGGGAGCTCCTCGGCGGCGCTTTGGTCATGGCGGGCCTCGCCTTCAATGTCTTCGGCGACTGGGCGATCCGGCGCGTCGCGGGTCCGCGCCGGACAGCGCCGCAGGCGCCCGGCGCGCTCACGGATTCAAGCGCTGAAACGTCTCCTCGCCGCGCATCGGGAGGGTGACGATGTCCTTCGCGTCGAGATTCATTTTCATGAGATCGATCACGCGGATGCGGCTGTCGTCGTAGGTCCGGAAATAGTAGCGCTTCGCCTTGAGGTCGCTAGCGGCCGTCCAGAGCGTGTATTCGGCGACGATGTTGCCGTGCTCGTCCTTCTCCGCCTCGCGCGTGGAGCCTTTGGGTATGTCGAAATTGTTGAGGATGTGAAACGCGGTCGTGACGGCGTCGTCGCCGGTCTTCGGCTCAAGCACGGACTGGCTGAACGCCGCCGCTCGGACGAAGCGCGACGGTGGAGTGAAGTCGCCCGGCAGGCCGAGCATGCCCGAGCCCTGGCCGAACGGCTCTAGCTTGACCGGTCCGAGCTGAATCGGCGGGTGGTTTTCCAACGAGAAGTTCACATAATTGCGTAGGTTGGCCATGTGCCAGTCGAAGCCGGGCGAATTGGTGATGACGCCAAGCGGGTTGTCGTAAAGGTTGAGCTTGCCGCCGACATATTCGATGACGAGGCTCTTGCCCGAGGCGTCGTGGACGATGGCGTGGACGGGCGGCGAGAAGCCCCATTGCTTGAGCACCGTCCCGGCGACCAGGATCGAGCCGATCTTGGCCTTGACCTCGTCGACGCTGGCGAAATTGTCGAGAAGCCACGAGCCCAATTGCCAGGGGGCGATCGTCTTGGCGGCGTCCTCCGGGGCATAGGCCATGTATCCGGCGGTCGTCGGGAAGTAGAACAGGCCGGCGGCGAGCCCGGCCTCGTTGACGCCGTCGACGAGGATCGGGAGCCGGGCGCCGTTCGCCCCGACGCTCGCGTATTTCGCTTTCCACGCGAGGCCGTTCTTCCCGTCCGGCGTGGCGCCGATCCGCTCGTAGCCGCGCGGCGAGACGAGCACGTTCGAATCGAGGTCGACGCCGAATTCGAGCGTCCGCGCATGGACGACCGTTCCGTCGGCGGCCGTGAGGCGGATGCCGGTGCAGGCGTCGGCGGCGCTTGCGACGAAGAGCGCGCCGGCGGCGACGATCGCGGCGAGTTTTCGGGCGTATCGAACGACATTCATGGCGCTTGCTCCGGACGAAGATCTGGGTCCTGACCGCGAGCGAGTTTCACTCGCGACAGGACTGCGCATCTCATCGGGCGCCCGGCTGGCGTCAACCTTACCTATTTGGCGCCGCCAGCGTCGGCTTGATGGGAATCCGCGGCCATGGCGGGCGTCCTCGCAGGCCCGCAGTTGAGCCCGTCGTCGCGCTTCTGCTATCTGCGGGCCTCAACGCCCGGCCGCCTCAAGGCGACGCCGGCGCCTCCGCGTAAGGTCACGTTCATGCACGATATAAGAGCGATCCGCGAAAAGCCCGACGTGTTCGACGAGGGCTTGCGGCGGCGCGGCCTCAGCCCCCGTGCCGAATCGCTGATCGCTCTCGACGAGAAGCGCCGCGCGGCGATCCTGGCTCTCCAGACCGCGCAGGAGCGGCGCAACGCGGTGTCGAAGCAGATCGGCCAGGCGATGGCGCGCAAGGACACGGTCGCAGCGGACGACTACCGCGCCGAGGTCGCCGGGCTTAAGGCGACGATGCCGGAACTGGAGGCGGCCGAACGGCAGGCGGCGGAGGCGCTCGACGCCGATCTCGCGGCGATTCCCAACCTGCCGCTCGACGATGCGCCCGACGGCAAGGACGAGAGCGACAATGTCGAGGTTCGTCGCGCTGGCGCGCAACCGGATCTCGGCGGAATGAACAAACCACGCGAGCATTTCGAGATCGGCGAGGCGTTGCGCCTCATGGATTTCGACGTCGCGGCGAAACTGTCGGGCGCCCGCTTCGTCGTGCTCAAGGGCGCGCTGGCGCGGCTCGAGCGGGCGCTCGAGCAATTCATGCTCGACCTTCACACGAGCGAACACGGCTATGTCGAGGTGGCGCCCCCCGTTTTGGTGCGCGACGCGGCGATGTTCGGCACGGCGCAACTGCCGAAATTCGAGGACGATCAGTTCTGGGCCTTGAGCGGCGAACTGCTGCGCCCGCCATCGGACGACGACATTGCGCGCCTCGATCCGGCGGACGCCCAGGTCGCGCTGACGACGCGGCTCAGCGACATCAAGAACGGCCGGTTTGGGCTCATCCCCACCGCCGAAGTGCCGCTCACCAACCTTGTTCGCGAGAGCATCGTCGATGAAAAAACCCTGCCGCTGCGTTTCACCGCGGGCACGCTCTGCTTTCGAGCGGAAGCGGGCGCCGCCGGCCGCGATACGCGCGGCATGATCCGCCAGCACCAGTTCAGGAAGGTCGAGCTTGTCTCGGTGACGACCCCCGAACAGTCGCGCGCCGAGCATGAGCGCATGACGCAATGCGCCGAGGAAGTGTTAAAGCGCCTCGGCCTCCATTTCCGCACCGTCGCGCTCTGCACCGGCGACATGGGCTTTGCGGCGCAGAAGACCTATGACATCGAGGTGTGGCTCGCGGGGCAGGGGCGCTTCCGCGAAATCTCTTCCTGCTCGATCTGCGGCGACTTTCAGGCGAGGCGGATGAACGCGCGCGTCAAAGGCGTGGACGCCAAGTCGACGCGGTTCGTTCATACCTTGAACGGCTCGGGCGTCGCCGTCGGCCGGGCGCTGATCGCCGTCCTCGAAACCTACCAACAGCCGGACGGCTCGGTCGCCGTCCCGGATGCTTTGCGGCCCTATATGGGCGGGCTCACGCGGATCGAGGCGGCGCGCTAAAGCCGTCTGCGTTTCGCTCGAATCGCCGACGGCTCTAGATTCCTTTGATTTCGCGCGCTTTTCGCTAAAAACCGGGTCCCACTTTTTCGCAGCGCGCTCTAGCAGCCGTTCACGAGCTGCTGGCCGAGATAGTCGCCATAGGCGTCATACATCGGCTGGTACGACTGGCAACCGCCATAGCCGTAGGGCCCGTAGCCGTAGGCGTATGGGGCGGCGAGCAGCGCTCCCGCCGCCAATCCGCCGACCACAGCCGGGCCGGCCCAACCACCCCAACCGCCTCCACGCCATCCGCCGCCGCGCCAGCCGCCGCCATGCCAGCCGCCGTGGAATCCACCTCGATGGAAGCCGCCGCCATGAAAGCCGCCGCCATGAAAGCCTCCGGCCGCCGCGGCTGGTTCTGTTGTGACGATGCCGGCGGCCGCGAGCGACAGCGCCGCAAGACCAGCAATCGCCGCCTTGGATAATGTCTTTCGCATCGTTGACCTCCTGAGTGGCCGAAGCTCTCACGACGTCAACGCGGTCAAAATGAAACAGTTCCCCTCATGAGCCCTGGGGGCGGGCTTCGAGTCGGGAGCGCGCCTCTGCTTAAGGAATGGGACGTTAACGTCCTCTCTTAAGCCTTTTGCCGTGACCTGTTCACGCTGGCCACGACCATGAGCGCGGCGAACAGGACATTGAGGACTTCGTATGGAACCTCAATCATTATATGGCGCCTCGACCGCTCGGCAGCAGATGATCAGAAAGGCGAGCGTCGTGATCGCTGAGCCGGCGCCATAGATTGCGAGCATATGTTGAAGCATGGGTTGAACTCTTATCCGCCGCCTGGATGACTGACGCCACACGTGGCTGAATCGCCTACAACCCAAGATTGCCGATTCGGAGCTATGCAAGTCAAGAGGGCGCTGCGCCAGCTGCCCATTTTCGGCACAGGCTGGTCAAGATATCCTTATTGGGTCGGTTCAAATTGAGACGTCGGCTCGATTCAGAAACCGCGGGCAGGGCCGAGCGGCTTGGATTCAAGCAAATGCGATCGAGGCGCCCTCGAGCGGAATCCCGGTGAGCTTCGTCGTCCATTGCTCCCCGGCCGCGACCGGAAACGCGCGCGTCAACGTTCCGGTGGTCACGATCTCGCCCGCGGCGAGCGGCGGGTTTTGAGGATCCTGCGCCAGCGTCTCGACGAGATGGCGCAAGGCGAAAAGGGGCCCATCGAGAACATTCGCAGCGACGCCGTGATCGACATGCGCTCCGTTGCGGAAGAGGTCGATCTCGAAACGGGACAGTTCCTTCGTCCACTCGCCGCGCCGTTCGCCAAGCGAATGACGAGGCCCGATAAACAGCCTTCCGTGGAGGCCGTAGCCCGCGACCGTGTCGGCCGCCTTGAACACCCAGTTCGGAAAGATTGACTGCACGATTTCAAAGCCGTGCGCGGCCCACTCGATGCAACGGATGAGCTCGTCTGCGTCCATGCCGGGCTTCGGCGGCGCGGCAAGGCCGAAGACGACCTCAGGCTCGATACGGGGCTCGGCCAGGCCATCGAGCGAGACCCGAAGGGGCTCGGCCGTGAGGTCGCGAACGGTCTTATCGTACACATAGCCCCACATCGGGGCATAGACGCCGTATTCCGCCCATATGGTTCGGTTGGTGAAGCCGATCTTGCGGCCGATCGGCCGCTCGCCGCGCGCTTCTCGCTGTGCGCGGACCGCCGCGGTGACGCGATACGCGTCGTTAAGCCCGAAATCGGGATCGTTGTCGGAGAAGGGGCCGATCTGGCGGCCGGTGTCGAGCGCCGCGAAGGCTTGGTCTGCGATTTCCTGAATATTCATGTGCGGCCGCGTCCCACTCGTCTTGTCGGGATCCCAGAGGCGGCCTTTCGGGCGAGGGCCGCGAATTTTAGAATAGAGGAGCGCGCCTTGAGATGGAATCGCCGTCCGCGCGCGTGCGGTTCGGCTGCTGGGCCTCCGAGAGCTCCCGAGAACGCCCTCGCTTCGACGCGCGTCGCGTGCCACAACGCCGCTCATGCGAATCCTGCTCACCAACGACGACGGCATCCATGCGGCCGGGCTCAAGCTTCTCGAATCCATCGCAAGCGAGCTGTCGGACGATGTCATCGTGGTTGCGCCGGAGAATGATCAATCGGGCGTCGCGCACTCGCTCTCCCTGAGCGACCCGCTGCGGTTGCGGGAAATCGGCCCCAAGCATTTCGCCTTGAAGGGCACCCCGACCGACTGCGTCATCATGGGCGTGAGAAATATCCTGGCCGACCGTCCCCCCGATCTCGTCCTTTCCGGCGTCAACCGCGGCCAGAACGTCGCCGAGGACGTGACCTATTCCGGCACGATCGCCGGCGCCATGGAGGGGGCGCTGCTCGGCATCCCCTCGATCGCCCTGTCGCAGGCCTATGGCGGCGCCGTCGGCCGGGCGAAGATCGAATGGGACGCGGCTGAAACCCACGCCGCGCCGATCATTCGCACGATTCTCGCCGCCGGCATCACGCCAGGCGGCCTCGTCAACGTCAACTTCCCCGCCTGCCCGGCGTCGGAGGTCACTGGGATCGAGCTCACCCGCCAGGGCCGCCGGAACGCTGAACTGATGCGTGTCGAGGAACGGCGCGACGGTCGTGGCTTTCCCTATTTCTGGCTGATGTTCCAGCGCGGCCCGTACGAGCAGGCGGAGGGAACGGACCTCGCCGCTCTCGCCGCCAAGAAGATCTCGATCACGCCGTTGAGACTCGATCTCACCGACCATGATTCGCGGTTGCGATTCGAGCAGGCGTTCGCCCATCGTTGACGTAAAGGAAACGACATTGGCGGGATAAGGACCGTCATGACCGTGGCCGAATCAGAAGAGCGCGCCCAATTCACCCTCGCCATGCGGGCGAAGGGCATCAACGACCTGGACCTTTTGCGGGCGCTCGAGCGGGCGCCGCGAGCGCTCTTCATGCCGCCGCGGTTCGCCGACATCTCCGCACGCGACATCGCCTTGCCGATCGGCTGCGGACAGACGTCGCCGCCCCCGTCCATCATTGCGGCCATGGTCGCCGCCTTGGGCCCAAAGCCTGCGCATGTCGTGTGCGAAATTGGAACCGGAACCGGCTACTGCACCGCTTTGCTCGCGCAGCTTGCGAACGCGGTCGTCTCGCTTGAGCGGTTCCAGACGCTGGCGGTCGAGGCTGCGGCGCGAATCAAGGCTTTCGGGCTCGCCAATGTGACGGTGCATTGGGCGGACGGGTTCGAGCGTCACAGCGCAGGCGAGCGATTCGATCGGGTGCTGATCCACGGGCTGATCGAGCCGCCCGCCGAGGCGTTCGTTCGCCTCGTGCGCCCGGGGGGGATCGTCGTCGCCGTCGTCGACGGGCCGGAGCGCGGCGAGCAGCACATCGTCAGATTGACGGAGAGCGATGGCCGCGCCAGCGAGGCCAGGGACATGGGGCCGGCGCGCGCCATGAGGCCCCTCGAACATGGGCTTGCGCGCGCGCTCTAAGACGCTCCCCGCGCCTATTCGACGGACAAATTTCGACATAATTGTCAACCGGGGATTCATCTTAAACCTTCCCTTAACTCGATCGGCGCACCATGCGTGAGGTTGCGGTTGCGTGGGCGTGGGTGGAAGCCGATGAGTGATTGCGTTGCGGGGGTTAAAGGGCGCGCATATCCGCGTCTTACACTGGCTGGGCTTGGTCTTCTCTTGCTGTCGGGATGTTCGTCCGACGTTACGCGCTTCACTCAGAGCGACAGCCCCTTCTCCAATCCGTTTGCGAGCAACGCGACGACAGCCGCGCCGACGCACGGCGTAGCGACGTCTCCGATTGCGCAAAGCGCGCCGGCGCCAGGGGCGGTGCACACCGCGTCTCTTTCGCGGCCGCCGCAGGCGGTCGGAGGATCGGCAGCGGGCTGGAGCGCCGCAGGCGGGTCGCCCATCGTGGTCGGCAATGGCGAGACGCTGGACGCGATCTCGGGTCGCTATGGCGTCCCGTCCTCCGCCCTCCTCGCCACGAACGGACTCTCGAGCGCCTCCGACGTGAAGAGCGGCATGCACCTCGTGGTGCCCGTCTATCACGCCGATGGCCGCGCGGTCGCCGACGCTGACAAGGAACGGGCCGGGAAGAAGCGAGATTCGGACGTCGCCGATTCCGGGTCGGTCAAGCCAGGCAAGAAGAGCAAGGATAAAGACAAGGACAAGGTCACGGCCAAAGCCGACAAGGACGCCAGGAAGGCGGAGAGGTCGGCTGCGAAGGAGGCCAAGGAATCGAAGGAGGCGACCGTCGCCGAGGCCGAGCCGCCCAAAGCCTCGGAATCAAAGAAGCAGGCGATCGACAGGACGCCCACCGGTAATCTCGAAGCGCCCTCGCAGAAGGCCGCGCTCACCGGCGCGCAGGCTGACGCCGCCGGGACGTCGGCCGAGTTCCGCTGGCCGGCGCGCGGCCGGATCATTCAGGGTTTCAAGGCCGGCGGCAACGACGGCATCAACATCTCGGTTCCGGCCGGAACCTCAGTGCGCGCAGCCGAGAGCGGCACGGTCGTCTATTCGGGCGACGGCCTCAAAGGCTACGGCAACCTCGTTCTCATCAAGCATCCGAACGGCTTCGTCACGGCTTACGGCAACAACGGCGAGCTCGACGTCAAACGCGGCGACAAGGTGGCGCGCGGGCAGGTGATCGCCAAGTCCGGCGACACCGGCAACGTCAATTCGCCGCAGCTTCACTTCGAATTGCGCAAGGGGTCGACGCCCGTCGACCCGACGAATTATCTCGCTGGCCTCTGAGCCGGAGAGGCCTGCATGACGTAGCCTGGCCCTCGGAGAGCACCGCATCACCATCTTATCTTCGGGGGACAAAGAGGGCGGCGGGTCCAAAGAAAGGCCCGCCGCCCTTTATTTTTTGGGGCTCTCCGGCGACGGCGGCGACGGGGGTTCAGGGCGACGGCGATCGCGGCGGCAAGTGGCGCCATCTTGAGCGGGCGCGCCGGCGGATCGGTTCCGGAGGGCGCGGTTTGGGCGAGGACGTCGCGCTTTGGTTTCCGTAAAGATCGTAGGTCTGTCCAAGGAATTCGCTTGCGGGCATTCCCCCGTCGCTCTTGCCGGCGCCGGCCCCGGAGGGCGGGTTCGCGGCGATCTGCTCTTGGAGCGTCTTGAGATCGGCGGCGGCCGCATCCGCCGCCGCGGCGGCCTGCGGCGAGGGCGCGGTGGACACCGGCAATTGCTCTGAGGGCGTCGCAGGCGCCGAGGCGTCCGCTGGCGGCGCAGCCGCCGGCGGGGCGGGCTGTGGCTGAGCGGCCGTTTGCCTTTGCGCCGGATCAGCCGGTTGCGTGGTCGCGGCGGGCGCCCCCGCCGTCGGACGAGGGGTCTCAGCCGGCGCGGCGTCCGCCAGGGTCTGGAATGAAGCGGGCTGAACGTCGGCCTGGCTTGTCTTCCCCGGCCCAGGCTTCGAATTCGAAATCGCCTCGGCCTTGAAGGGTTCGATCTGCACCGTCGCGGTCATGCCGGCGACAAGCTTGATGTCGTCGGGAACCTCATCGATGTGAATGCGCACCGGCACGCGCTGGGCGAGACGCACAAAGGTGAAGATCGGATTGACCGACGCGAGCCCCGAGGCGTCCGGCGTAGCGTTGGGGACGTTGACGCCGCGCGATAGCCCTTGAACTCTGCCGCGCAACAAGGGCGTGTAGCCCATGAGCTTGATGGTTGCGGCGTCGCCTTCGTGGATGCGGCTCAGCGACGTCTCCTCGAAATAGGCGTCGACCCAGAACGAATCGGAGTTGACGATCGAGAGTTGCAGATCGCCGACATTGGCGTAGTCGCCGAGCTGGGCGGTCAGATTCGTGACATAGCCGTTGACCGGCGAGCGGACCTGCGTGCGCTTGAAATTGATGCGCGCCTGTTCGAGGGCCGCGAGCGCGGTCTGGTACGTCGCCTCGGCGGCGGTCGCCTGACTGATGTAGGTCTGCCGCTCCTCCATCGTGACCGAGAGGTCGTTCAGTTTCTCGCGCCGGATCATTTCGGCGTGGGCGTTGTCGGCGACAGCCTGCGCTTGCTCAACCGCGGCCTGCGCCTGACGGACGGCGATGGAATAGTTCCTCGGGTCGATCAGCATGAGGAGGTCGCCCTTGCGGACGAACTGGTTGTCGACGACCGGCAAACTGACGATCTCGCCCGCGACCTGCGGGGCGACCTTCACCACATAGGCGCGCACGGCGCCGTCGCGCGTCCAGGGCGTCCCCATGTAATATTGCCAGGCGCCCCAGCCGAGGAGCGCCGCAAGCGCAACGGCCGCCAGAGTCGCCAGAAGCGGCAACGCATGCACCGACGCGAGAGCCGAGCGCCGCTTGATCGCAGGCGCCGCTTGAATGACGTCGGCTTTCAACTCAACGCGGGACATCAGCCACCCCAGCGCGCGATGACGAGTACGATCGAAGAGACAATCATAACATAGAGGGCGAGCTCAAACAGCGCCGGGTGCCAGACCCGCTGCGTGAGGCCGATGCGGTCGCCCGCCCGCCGCAGCAGGAGATAGATCAACCAGGCGATGAGGAGGATCACCGCGATCGGCGCCACGTAAAGTCCGAAGAGGTTGATTTCGTTGAATCTCATCGCAGCGGCTCATCGAAATAAGCGCCGAATTCGGAGAGCTGGCCGGAAATCACGAGCACACTGGCCCGGAGGCTCAAGAGAATGCGCGACCGTGCGCGGGGCAGGGCGGCGACCCGGCGGTCGATATCATCGAGACGCGCCATCGCTTCGCGGCTTCGTCCTTGCGCGAGGGGCGCGAGCGCGGCGTCGATCATTGCGGCTGGGACAAAGCGCGGCGCGACATGGCGCAGGCGCACGACCTCCTTCCCGACCGCGACAATTGCGGCGAGCTGGGCGCGCTCGCTCGGCTCGGCCTGGTCCGGCATCGCGAGCAGGCGGGCGACGCCCTTGCTCTCCCAGTCCGCCGGTCTTCCGGGCGAAGTTCGCCTCACGAGCCGACGGAAGTCCATCAGCGTCAACGAAAGTAGCCTTTGGGTGCGGATCGCCGGCGACAGTGGAGGGATGACGAGCATCGCGATGACGCCAACTCCAATGCCCATGAGAATGGCGATCGCGCCGTTCCAGAATCCCGAAGCGTCGTAGCTCATGCCGTTCGTGATGTTGAGCATCGGCAGAAAGTTCACGGCCGCCGCGAAGGTGAACAGGGGTTTCCACCCCCGAGCATTCAAATACCCCAAGGGCACGAGGACGAGGCCGAGGGTTAAGCAGAGCGTCGGGAAGGTGACGACCTTCGGAAGAAGGCCAAACATGACAATTGTCGCGAGGACGGCGCTTAACGTGGTTCCCTGAAGGAATGTAAGCGCTGCCGAAGCAGCCGCGTCTCCGACCGGCGGCAGGAGAATGACGATGACGGCGCAGAAGGTGATCGCCGCCACGCCGTTCGGCCAGGCGCTCGCGATCCAGAAGAGCGAGATCGCGCCGACCGCGATGAGAGTCCGCATCGCATTGACAAACGCCGGCAGCCAATCGGCGACGTGCAGACGCGCCGTTCCCTTGATGCGGACAATCGCGCGAGGGTCGATCACCGCTGTCAGACCGTTAAGAGCGCGAGCCATGCCGAGCATGCCCGCTGCGGCGTTATCGGCCAGCAGTCTCTCCATCGGCGTCGCAGCGTCGAGGCGCGTTAGCGAACGCACTGACGCGCAGCATGCGTCGCGCAACATCGCAGGCTCTTCCGTCGAGGTCGCTGCGTCAGGAGAGAGCGGCGCCTTCGGAAGAAGATCATGAACCGCGCTGGCTTCGCGCGCGGTTATCGCATCGCCATTGAGCGCGATGGCGAAAGCGACCTTGCGCCAGGCGGAGATCGTCTCCATGAGACCCGACACGCCTCGCTGCAAGACGGCCGAACGATACCGAAGGTCGGATGCTTCGCCGATTGCGGCGTCAATCATCGGATCGAGCGCGATGACGCGCCGCAGAAGATCCCGCCGAAGCGCGCGAAACTGGTCAAGGTTGCCGCTCGCTGTCGCAAAGGCGGCAGCGAACCCATCCATGATCGCGCTCGATAGAGCCGCGCATTCCGCCGCTAGCTTTCGCCGCGAATGTCCGAGATCGGTCAAGGCGAGCACGACGCCCGCCGAAACGATGCCGATGCAGATCTCGAGCGCTCGGTAGATCGCGAACATGAAAACGACGCCGTTCGTGCTTCCGACCGGGCCGAGAACGTCGATGGCGATGATCGCGGCCGTGTAGCCTGCGAGCGCCGCTGCATAGGTGGCGAAATTGCGCAAGAGCGTCGCGACGAAAGCGGAGGCCGCGCACCAGAGCGTCAGTCCAACAAGAAAGCCCACCCGATCTTGTCGAACAAGGGCGGCCAGGACAACGATAGCGATCGCGCCGATCACGGTTCCGACCATTCGGAACATCGATTTGCGCAAGGACGCGCCCAAGACGGGCTGACAGACAAGCGCAGCCGTCGTCGCGGCCCAGGAGGGCTCGCTGAGTTGAAGCGCGAAGGCGACATAGAACGAAAGACAAACGGAGGCCCAGAGCCTCAAACCGAACAGGAGCGCGGGCGTCGAGGCGCCGAGCCAACCCGCGAGCCGATCGGCGCGGGGCTTGCTGATCGGGGTGCTGGCCGCGCTCATGGGGCGCGATCATATCACGGCGAGCAGGCCTCCATCGACATAGATGGTCTGCCCATTGACGTAGTCCGACGCGTGAGAGGCCAGGAAAACGGCGACGCCGACGAGGTCGTCCGGCTTGCCCCACCGGCCCGAAGGGGTGCGGCCTTTGACCCAGGCGTCGAATTTCGGGTCGTCGAGGAGCGCCCGGTTCATTTCCGTTGCGATGAAGCCAGGGCCGATCGCATTGGCCTGGATGTCGTGTTTCGCCCATTCCGCCGCCATGGAGCGGGTCATCATCTTCACGCCGCCCTTTGCCGCGACATAGGGCGATATCGTCGGGCGCGCGACTTCGCTTCCGAGCGAGGCGATATTGATGATCTTGCCGCCGCGCCCGCGCGCGATCATGCGCTTCGCCGCCTCGCGGCCGACCTGGAACGAGCCGGTGAGGTGGATATCGACGACGCGGCGCCATTCGTCGGTCGTGAGCTCGGTCATCGGCTTGCGGTACTGGATCCCGGCGTTGTTGACGAGGACGTCGATCTCGACGCCCTCACCGTCGAAATGATCGAAGGCCGCCAGAACCGCCTTTTCGTCGCCAACGTCAAAGGCGCGCGCCGCGACCGCATGCCCGTCCTCCGAGAAAGACTTGGCGGCGTGGGCAAGCTTCTTTTCGTCTCGACCGTTGAGAATGATGGCCGAGCCCGCAGCCGCGAGGCCGCGCGCCATCGCGAGCCCCAGCCCATCCGATGAGCCGGTGACGAGCGCCGTCTTGCCGCTCAGATCGAAAAGCTTGGCTCCATCCATCTTTTGCTCCCCCTGGAAGTTCGTCCCCCACCACCGTCCTTCGGACGGTCCGCCTCCCCCAATTTCATGGGGGAGGAAAGCGGGCCGTTGCAAATCCTCCCCTGCGCAGCGGGGGAGGGGGACCGCGCGTAAGCGCGGTGGAGGCGGTGGAGTCAGGCCGCGAGCTCGATTCGCACCGGCGTATGGTCGGAGGCCTTATCGCGTCCGCGCATCTCCTTGTCGATTGTCACGGACGTGAGCCGGTCGGCGGCTTCGGGCGACAGAAGCAGATGGTCGATGCGGATGCCGTTGTTCTTCTGCCAGGCGCCGGCCTGGTAGTCCCAAAAGGTGTAGAGGCCGGCGGCGTCCGTGGTGGCGCGCAAAGCGTCGGTCAGGCCGAGCGCCAGAAGCTCGCGGAATTTTCCGCGCGTCTGCGGCAGGAAGAGCGCGTCATTGACCCAATCCTCGGGCCGGGTCGCGTCGCGCCCGTCAGGGATCACATTGAAATCGCCCGCCAGAACCAGCGGCTCCTCGTAGTCGAGGAGCTGGCGCGCATGGATGATGAGCCGCTCGAGGAAGGCGAGCTTATAAGGGTATTTCTCCGAGCCCACCGGATTGCCGTTCGGCAGGTAGATGCACGCGACCCGCACCACGCCGTCTCCAGCCGGGACCACCGCCTCGATATAGCGCGATTGCGAATCGTCCTCGTCGCCCGGCAGGCCCCGCGCGACCTCGAACGGGCGCTTGGAAAGAATCGCGACGCCGTTGAACGTCTTCTGCCCGTGCGTCTCGATATTGTAGCCAAGCTCCTCGATCTCCATCCGCGGAAACTGCTCGTCGAGGCACTTGATCTCCTGCAGACACAGAACGTCAGGCTCAACTTCCTTGAGATAGGCAAGGAGGTGGGGCAGGCGTTGGCGGACGGAATTGACGTTCCAGGTGGCGATGCGCAAACGCGGGGGCTCCTTCGTGTAGACCGGTATAGCATGGCGCAGGAAAGAATCTGGCCAGGCGGCCGCCTTTCTA
>Ga0153954_1000073_pt1 | contig 91112 bp, 71 predicted proteins | sample TSFL038MetaG_FD_102277 | JGI IMG/M metagenome (GOLD analysis project Ga0153954, IMG submission 102277) | Attine ant fungus gardens microbial communities from Florida, USA - TSFL038 MetaG | ecosystem: Host-associated > Fungi > Mycelium > Unclassified | place: USA: Florida, Wekiwa Springs State...
GAGCTGACCACCCTCGCCGGGCTTGGCGCCCTGGGCGATCTTGATCTGCAGGTCGGTGCAGTTGACCAGGTATTCGCTCGTCACGCCGAAGCGCGCCGAGGCGACCTGCTTGATCGCGCTGCGCCGCCAGGAGCCGTCGGCGTCGGGAAGGAAGCGGTCGGAATGCTCGCCGCCCTCACCGCAGTTGGAGCGGCCGCCGATCCGGTTCATCGCGATTGCCAGGGTTTCGTGCGCCTCGGCGGAGATCGAGCCATAGCTCATCGCGCCGGTCGCGAAGCGTTTGACGATCTCGGTTGCCGGTTCCACCTCGTCAAGGGGAACCGGTGGCCGCTCCCCGGCCTTGAACCGCAACAGCCCGCGCAGCGTGGCCAGGCGTTCACTCTGGTCGTCGACCAGTTTGGTGTACTCCTTGAACACCGTGTACTGGCCCGTTCGGGTGGAGTGCTGCAGTTTGAACACCGTCTCCGGGTTGAACAGGTGATGTTCGCCCTCGCGGCGCCATTGGTATTCCCCGCCCACCGGCAGTTCGCGGTACGCCCGCTCTTCCGGACGATCCAGGTAGGCCAGGCCATGGCGGGCAGCGACATCAGCGGCGATGTCGTCCAGGGTGATCCCGCCGATCGGGCAGTACAGGCCGGTGAAGTACTCGTCGAGAACGTCCTGCGAGATACCGATCGGCTGGAACAGCTGCGCTCCGGTGTAGGAAGCCCGCGTCGAGATCCCCATCTTGGACATGACTTTCAGCACGCCCTTGCCGGCGGCCTTGGCGTAGTTGGACAACGCCTTGTCGCGGTCTTGGGGCCCCCGCAAACCTTCGATCAGTCCCCGGTCGAGCATGTCCTCGACCGACTCGAAGGCCAGGTACGGGTTGACCGCGGCGGCGCCGAACCCGATCAGCGCCGCCATGTGGTGCACCTCACGGGCGTCACCGGACTCGACCACCAGGCCCACTTTGGTGCGCGTCCGCTCCGCGACCAGGTGGTGATGCACGGCGGCCGTGGCCAACAGCGACGGGATGGGCGCCATCGTCTCATCGGACTCCCGGTCAGAGATCACCAGGAAGCTGGCCCCCTCGGCGATCGCCTCCGATGCCCGAACGCACACCTGCTTGAGTGCCGCACGCAATCCGGGACCACCTGCGGCAGGCGGATACAGGCAGCTGATGACGGCCGTGGACAGACCGTGTGGTCCGCGGGAACCGATCCGCTGCTCCGGGCTCAGCTTCAGCAGCTTCGCCAGCTCGGAGTTGCTCAAGATCGGCTGGGGCAGCACGATCTGCCGCCAGGTAGGTTCTTCGGTGTTGAGCAGATCGCCTTCCGGCCCGAGCGCACCTTGCAGGCTGGTGATCACCTCTTCGCGGATGGCGTCCAGCGGCGGGTTGGTGACCTGGGCGAACAGCTGCTGAAAATAGTCGAACAGCAGCCGGGGCCGCGCCGAGAGCACCGCCACCGGGGTGTCGGTACCCATCGACCCGATCGGCTCAGCGCCGGTACGCGCCATGGGCCCGAGCACCAGATTGAGTTCTTCGTAGGTGTAGCCGAACATATGCTGCCGCAACAGAACCCGATGGCGCTCCATCCGGGGCGCGTCACCGGGGGGCAGCTCGCCGATCCCGATCAGGCACTCATCGATCCACTGCTGGTACGGACGTTCGCCGGCGAGCGTCGACTTGATCTCGCGGTCGGAGATGATCCGCCCGGCGGCGGTGTCCACCAGGAACATCTTGCCGGGCTGCAACCGCTGCCGGTGCACCACCGTGGCGGGGTCCAGATCGAGGACCCCGGACTCGGAAGCCATCACCACCAACCCGTCTTCGGTGACCCAGATCCGTGACGGCCGCAGGCCGTTTCGGTCCAAGACCGCGCCCACCACGGTGCCGTCGGTGAAGGTCATCGACGCTGGGCCGTCCCAGGGCTCCATGAGCGAGTCGTGGTACTCATAAAAAGCTCGAGTAGGCGCATCCATATTCTCGTGCCGTTCCCAGGCCTCGGGGATCATCATCAGCACCGCGTGCGGCAGGCTGCGACCCCCCAGATGCAGCAGCTCGAGCACCTCGTCGAACCGGGCCGTGTCCGAGGCGCCCGGAGTGCAGATCGGGAACAACTTGTCGACTGTGCTTTTCGCGCTCCGGGAGCGTCCGTCGCCGAAGACGTCGGTGCGGATCAACGCTTCCCGGGCGCGCATCCAGTTCTCGTTACCGGTGACGGTGTTGATCTCGCCGTTGTGCGCGATCCGGCGGAACGGGTGGGCCAACGGCCAGGACGGGAAAGTGTTGGTGGAGAACCGAGAATGCACAAGGCCCAGTGCGCTCTGCATCCGCTCATCGGCCAGGTCCGGATAGAACGCCTTGAGCTGCGGCGTGGTCAGCATGCCCTTGTACACCATGGTCCGGCCGGAAAGGCTTGGGAAATAAACGGATTCCCGCCCCGGCCCATCCTGCCCAGGCCCCTTGCTGCCCAGCTCGTGTTCGGCGCGCTTGCGCACCACATAGGCCCGGCGCTCCAGAGCCATGCCGGACGCCCCGCCGATGAACAGTTGCCGGAAGGTCGGCATCGCATCACGCGCCAGCGCGCCCAACGACGAGTCGTCGGTCGGCACCTCGCGCCAGCCGAGCACCACTAGCCCCTCGGCCTCGACGATCTTCTCCAGGCCGACACATGCTGCCGCCGACTCTTTGGCCGACTGCGGCAGAAAAGCGATCCCGGTGGCATAGCTGCCCTCGGGCGGCAGGTCAAAATCGGTTACCGCACGCAGGAACAGGTCCGGAATCTGGATCAGGATCCCAGCGCCGTCACCGCTGTTCGGTTCGGCTCCGGCAGCGCCACGGTGCTCCAGGTTGAGCAGTGCCGTGATCGACTTATCGACGATGTCGCGACTGCGCCGACCATGGATATCGACCACCATGGCCACCCCACACGCGTCATGTTCGAACGCGGGGTTGTAGAGCCCCACCCGACTGGGTGCCATCGCCACCTGAGTCACCTGACCCTTCGCACGTCCTTACCCGATGCCCAATAGGACAAGCGGTCAAGGGGATTGGTCCGTGCGACGTTGAACGGCGTTCCTGCCTGAAAACTCTCACAGGCAACGCCACGATATACCCAGACCTAGCAAACACGCTAGTTCGCTGGACAGCGCGCTTGCGGTGAGGTTTGTGTTACGCCAACGCAATAACTGGATGATGTCCAGGAAATGTGGGCTGCCTATCGTTTGGCTGTCTGCACGCGAAGGAGACCAGTATGGCCGCCGACATTTTTAAGCTCGTCGCCGACGAGTCCGTCGAGTACGTTGACATTCGATTCTGCGACCTGCCGGGGGTTATGCAGCATTTCTCGATCCCGGCTGAAGCGTTCGATGAAAGTGTGTTCGAGGACGGGCTCGCGTTCGACGGTTCGTCGATCCGCGGATTCCAGTCCATCCACGAATCGGACATGCTGCTGCTACCCGACCCGGAAACCGCCCGCATCGATCCGTTCCGGGCCGCAAAGACGCTGAACCTCAATTTCTTCGTCCACGACCCGTTCACCCGGGAGCCCTATTCGCGCGACCCGCGCAACATCGCACGCAAGGCCGAGAGTTACCTCACGAGCACCGGCATCGCCGACACCGCCTACTTCGGCGCCGAAGCCGAGTTCTACATCTTCGACTCCGTGAGCTTCGACTCACAGATCAACGGCTCTTTCCACAAAGTGGATTCGGTCGCCGGCTGGTGGAACACCGGCCGCACCACCGAAGCCGACGGCAGCCCCAACCTCGGATACAAGGTTCGCCCCAAGGGCGGCTATTTCCCGGTCGCGCCGACCGATCAATACGTCGATCTGCGTGACGCAATGTCGACCAACCTCACAAACGCCGGATTCACTGTCGAACGCGGCCACCATGAGGTCGGCACCGGCGGACAAACCGAGATCAACTACAAGTTCAACACCCTGCTGCACGCCGCTGACGATCTGATGTTGTTCAAATACATCATCAAGAACACCGCCTGGGCGCACGGCAAGACGGTTACTTTCATGCCCAAGCCGCTTTTCGGGGACAACGGTTCAGGTATGCACGTGCACCAGTCGGTATGGCAGGACGGCGAGCCACTGTTCTACGACGAGATGGGCTACGCCGGACTGTCCGACACCGCCCGGCACTACATCGGCGGCATCCTGCACCACGCGCCGTCGCTGCTGGCGTTCACCAACCCCACCATCAACTCCTACAAGCGCCTGGTCCCGGGCTACGAGGCACCGATCAACCTGGTCTACAGCCAGCGCAACCGTTCGGCCTGCGTACGCATCCCGATCACCGGCACCAACCCCAAGGCCAAGCGGCTGGAGTTCCGCTGCCCGGACTCCTCCGGTAACCCCTATCTGGCGTTCTCGGCCATGCTGATGGCCGGCATCGACGGCATCAAGAACAAGATCGAGCCGGCCGCGCCCGTCGACAAGGACCTCTACGACCTTCCCGCCGACGAGGCGGCCGCCATCTCACAGGCTCCGACCACCCTCGCAGAAGTGATGGACAACCTCGAGGCCGACCACGAATACCTCACCGAAGGCGGCGTATTCACCCCCGATGTGATCGCGACCTGGATCAACTACAAGCGCGACCACGAGATCACCCCGGTCAACCTGCGCCCGCACCCCTACGAGTTCGCGCTCTACTACGACTGCTGACCCGGTGTCCAGACCGACTCGCACTTCTCGGGCTGGGCTCACCGGTGATGGGCGCCTCCGCGACTAAGCTGCGGTGTTATTGGGCCACCTGGCCATGCCGCTGCCGTATGCCTCGAGGAGCCGATGAACGCAGACGACGACTTTCTGCGGCAGCGGGTGCCGCCGCCGCAGCAACAGCCGGGGCCCTGGACGCCGCGGCAACAGCCGCAGCCCTACCCGCCGCCGGTACCGATGCCGCGGCCACAGCCGGCCGGTGGCTGGCGCCGCGTGGTCCTGTCCGCGACGCTGGGGCTGGTCAACCTGGGCCCGTCACCGGCTGAGCGGGAAGAGATGGCCTACCAGATGGCCATCCGATCCCTGCCCAACGGCAGCTACAAAGTCGGCGTACTCGGTAAGGGCGGGGTCGGCAAGACGACGGTGGCGGCCAGCGTCGGGTCGGTGTTCGCCGCACTGCGCCGGGCCGACCACGTGGTGGCCGTGGACGCCGACACCGCGTTCGGCCGGCTCGGCAGTCGCATCGATCCGCACGCCACCAGCTCCTATTGGGATCTGGCCGCCGATCAGAGCGTGCGGTCATTCGCCGACATCAGCAGCCGGGTGGGCGCCAACGCGGCGGGACTCTACGTCCTGGTGGGCGAGCCGGCAGCGGGGAGTCGCCGGATCCTGGACGCGGCGTTATACCGGGAGGCCGCACTGCGCCTGGACCGGCACTTCACCATCTCGATCATCGACTGCGGTTCGACGATGGACTCGCCGGTGACCCAGGAGGCCCTGCGAGACCTGGACGCCCTGATCGTGGTCTCGTCTCCGTGGGCAGACGGCGCCGGCGCGGCCGCCAAGACCATGGAGTGGCTGGCCGACCGCGGCCAGGGCGGGCTGCTGCAGCGCACCGTGGTGGTGCTCAACGATTCCGATGGCCATGCCGACCGGCGCACCCGCTCGGCATTGACCGCACAGTTCCTGCGGCACGGCCAGGCGGTGGTCGAGGTGCCGTTCGACCCGCACCTGCGCCCGGGCGGGGTGATCGATGTGATGACCGAGATGGCACCGGCGACCCGCCGCCGATTTCTGCAGATCGCCGCGATCGTCGCGCATTACTTCGCGTCCCGACCCCGGGGCCGGGACGCGAAGTCGGGCCGTCCTCAGAGCACGTAGCGTACGACGCTCTCGGCGACGCAGGCCGGCTTAGAGCTGCCGTCGATGGACACCGTGGTCGAGTAGGTCACCTGGTGGGCACCACCGCCCACATCGGCGACCTCGACCAGGGAGGTCTCGGCCCGGATCTTGGAGCCGACCGGTACCGGCGCCGGGAAGCGCACCTTGTTCAGCCCGTAGTTGATCGCCAGCTTCACCCCGTCGAGGCGGCTGATCTGCGCCATCAGCTGCGGCAACATGGCCAGGGTCATATATCCGTGGGCGATCGTGGTGCCGAAGGGTCCGGTGGCCGCACGCTCGGGGTCGACGTGAATCCACTGGTGGTCACCCGTCGCGTCGGCGAACAGGTTGACGGCGTCTTGGGTGATGGTCACCCAGTCGCTGTGCCCGATCACCTGGCCCTGGCATGCCGCAAGTTCGTCGATCGATCCGAAAGTACGCATTTACTGCCGCTCCTTTTGCTAATCCGTTGCCACCGCGCCGCTTTGGCGCAGCCGGTCGATTTCGTCGGTGCTCATACCCAGACGGGCGGCCAGCACCTGCTCGGTGTCGGCGCCCAGCGCGGGCGCCGCGACGGCCGGCGGGTGGGCGCCATCGATCGACGCCGGCAGCCCGGCCGCCAAGTACTCCCCCACCCGAGGCTGATGCAGCGGCGCGAACATCGGGTTGTCGCGCAGTCGCTCGTCGGCGGCCACTTCGGCAAAGCTGCGGTACCGATCCCACAGCAGCGACGTTCCCGCCAGGGCGGCTTCGATCTGCGCAGCCGGCCGATCGGCAAACCAGCCGCTGAACAGTCCGGTCAGCAGGTCGCGGTGACGATAGCGCTGCCCCTCGTCGCCGAAGTCGATGCCGCGCGCTTGAGACAGCGCCGCAAGGACTTTCGTCGAATCGGTCAGTTCGGCCAAATCACGGAAGTGCCGATCGGTCAGCGTGACGACCATGAAAGTCGCCCCGTCGCCGCTGGCGAAGCTCTGCCCGTACTGCCCGTAGACCGCATTGCCGATACGCTCCCGACGGTCGCCGTTCACCATGGCCTCGGTGAGGAATCCCAGGGCGCTGGCGGTGCCCAGTGCGACGTCCTCCAGCGCCAGCCGGATCCGGCAGCCCTCGCCGGTGTGGTCGCGGCGATGCAGCGCGGCGGAGACCGCCAGCGCGGCGTGCAGCCCGCAGGCGATATCCCAGGCCGGCAGCACGTGGTTGATCGGGGCGGCGTGGTCGCTGGGCCCGGTCACCAGCGGAAAGCCGACACCGGCGTTGATCGTGTAGTCCACCGCGGTGGAGCCGTCGGCGCGTCCGAGCACCTCAAGATGGATCAGGTCCGGGCGCTCCGCCGCCAGTGTGTCGTAGGAAAGCCATTGGCGGCCAGCCATATTGGTCAGCAACACGCCACTGTCGGCGATCAGTTGCCGCACCACACGCTGCCCCTCGGGCGCGCGCAGATCGGCGGCCACCGATCGCTTGCCCTTGTTGAGGCCCGTCCAGTAAATAGAGGTGCCGTCGTCGGTGACGGGCCAGCGCCGGTAGTCGGCCGCACCGCCGATTGGGTCGATACGCACCACGTCGCAGCCCAGTTGTGCCAGCGTCATTCCAGCGAGCGGAACGGCGACGAAGCTGGCGATCTCGATGACACGCACCCCGGCCAACGGTCCGGGCGCGTCCCCAGCTCTCGCCTGCATGACCTGCCCTTCGTCGATGATTACGTCGACTATATGCCTACCAAAATGCCCATCCCGGCGGCGGCGAGTCCGCGCTGAATCTCAATCGTTGCCGAACCGCGATATGAAAACCCGTGGCGGCGAACAGGTCACGGCGGCGCCCCATGTTTGACTCCGTTCAGAAGGGCTAGACCGCACGACATTGGGATGGGACAAAGGCTATGAAGAGCGTTGAGAAGTTGCGTAACGCGGCGAGTCGGTTACCGCGCCGGCTGATGGTCGCAGCGGTGGGGGCCGCGCTGCTGAGCGGCCTCGTCGGGGCTGTCGGTGGTGCGGGTAACGCGTCCGCGTTCTCCCGCCCGGGCCTGCCGGTGGAGTACCTGCAGGTGCCCTCCGCGGCAATGGGCCGGGACATCAAGGTGCAGTTCCAGCCGGGCGGCAGCCACGCGGTGTACCTGCTCGACGGGCTGCGCGCCCAGGATGACTTCAACGGCTGGGACATCAACACCCCGGCGTTCGAGGAGTACTACCAGTCCGGCCTGTCGGTGATCATGCCGGTCGGCGGACAGTCCAGCTTCTACTCGGACTGGTACCAGCCGTCGCAGGGCAACGGCCAGAACTACACCTACAAGTGGGAGACCTTCCTGACCCGGGAGATGCCCACCTGGCTGCAGGCCAACAAGAGCGTCTCGCCCTACGGCAACGCGGTGGTCGGCCTGTCGATGGCGGGCGGTTCGGCGCTGGTCCTGGCGGCCTACTACCCGCAGCAGTTCCCCTATGCGGCAGCGCTTTCGGGCTTCCTGAACCCGTCAGAGGGCTGGTGGCCCACGCTGATCGGGCTGGCCATGAACGATGCCGGCGGCTACAACGCCAACAGCATGTGGGGCCCTTCCTCCGACCCGGCCTGGAAGCGTAACGACGCGATGGTGCAGATCCCGCGGCTGGTGGCCAACCGCACCCGGATCTGGGTCTACTGCGGCAACGGCACGCCGAGCGACCTCGGCGGCAACAACCTGCCCGCCAAGTTCCTGGAGAGCCTGACGCTGCGCACCAACCAGCAGTTCCAGCAGAACTACGCGGCGGCCGGCGGCAACAACGGCGTGTTCAACTTCCCGGCCAACGGGACGCACGACTGGCCGTACTGGAACGAGCAGCTGGTCGCGATGAAGCCGGACATCCAGCGCACGCTGGGCGTGGGCATCGACCCGACCTGATCGACCCCCCAACACGTCGGCGGCGGTGCAATCCAGCACTGCCGCCGACGTGTTCGTGGGGAAAGTCGTGTTCGCGGTGCCTAAAGCGGGCGAGCGGTCAGCGCCACAACCCGCGGCGGTCGACATAGCGGTGGCTGTACCAGGTGGCCAGCAGGCAGATGACCGCAGCGGTAGCCAGCATCCAGGTACCACCGACGAACAAGCTGATCACGCCACCGATAGCAGCCCCCGAGATGTAACCGGTCAGCAGCATGAAATTGAAGAACCAATCATGAATCGTGCCGCCGCTGATGTGGCGCTCGATGCCCTGGCCCAGCTTCACCACCGTGCCGGTCACATAGCTCAAGGGAATCGACACTTCACCGTCACGGACGAACGTGGTGTTCAGTGCGCCAACCCCGAACGCGACGAGCAGAATCGGCAGTAGTGGCACCGGCAGCGCGGGTCCGCCCTCGATCCAGTCGGTCACGGTCGCAGCCAGCAGCGATACCGCGGTCAGCCGCAACGCGCCGTGTGGCCGGCTGCGCCACACGTGGCGGTGGCACAGCGAGGCGATCACCACACCGGAGATGTAGGACACCAGCAGGGCAGCGGCGGAAATCGACATCCACTGACTGTCGGTGAACAAGCCCAGTGCCGCACGCCCGGCGTTACCGGTCATGAAGGTGACGAAGTAGCCCTCGGAATGGGTGTAAGCGGTGGCAGCCAGTACCCCGGCCAGCCCAGCAAGAACCCACGACAGTCTTGCTTCACTGCCATAGCGTTTATCTAGCACGCATCCCTAATAATCGTCAGCCGACCGGACCCGGAACCAGGGTCACGGTAGCGCTGTGGTCTCCGCCGCCCGGGTTGCGCCACGTCAGCGTGACGGTGTCGCCCGGGTGGCGCTGATCGAGTACGTCTGTCAGGTCGGTGGCCGAGTTCACCGTCCGGCCGTTGACCGAAGTGATCATGTCGTCGCGGGCGATACCGCTGGCCGCGGCCGGGGTGCCGTCGAGCACCTGTGCTACCCGCGCGCCGCCGTTGCTGTCCACCACGCCGACACCCATGAACGCGGTCTCACCGATGTGCACGGTGTTGGACGAGACGCCAGCCCGGATCTGGCCGGCAATGGCCATCGCCTGGTCGATCGGGATCGCATAGCCTTCGCCGCCCGGCTGGGCGAACTTGTAATTGTCCGATGCCGCGGTGTTCATCCCGATCACCTGTCCGGCAGCGTTCACCATCGGACCGCCCGAGTCACCGGGACGGATCGCGGTGTCGGCCTTGATCATGTTGGTCAGCGTCTCGGTGCTGCCCGTCAGCTCGTCGGCCGCTGAGACGGTCTGATTCAGGCCGATGACGCGTCCGGGCGCCGCACTCGGAGTACCGCCGTGGCCGCCGGCGTTTCCCATCGAGACCACCGGGTCACCGATGGCGACCCGTGCGGAGCTGCCGATGTTCGCAGCAGGTAGGCCGTCGGCGCCGCGCAACTGCAGTACCGCCACGTCGTGACTGCGGTCGAAACCGAGCACGTCGACCTCGTAGGCCTGTCCGTTGGCGACTGAGACCGCCGTGAGTCCGGTGGCGCCGGCGATGACGTGGTTGTTGGTCAGCACCACGCCGCTCGGGTCCAACACGATGCCGGTGCCGGCGCCGACCGCACTTTGGTAGTTCATCTGGGCGTCGATGTTGACCACTGCGGGGCTTACCTGGGCGACCATTGCCGCCGGGTCGAGCGGAGGGGCGGGCAGAGCGGGTGCCGCCTGCGCCGTTACCAGCGCCGCGGTGGCGAGCGCCGCGGTCGTCACGCTGAGCAGCCGCTGCCGTCCAGGGCGATGCGCTCTGCTCATACGTCATACCTCCTGCAGTCAGGGCCACGGCCCAGGCGTCTCTGACCCGGCACGTCGCAGACGCTGAACTCGCGAAACAAGAGAGCCCAGCTTACCGGAACCGCAAGTCCGGCCCGCAAACGCTATACGCCAACAGGGCAAACGCCTCGGGGCCCAACTCTTGTGCTCAGCGCCCGTTGAGAGAAGGCTGAACTCTGCGAGGAGGCTGCCATGGCAGACAAGACCGGGACTTCGCGGGGCGCCGGTTCCGCCCCGACCGCGGCCACGCCGGCCGCCATTCGCAACGTCGTTCTGGTCGGTCCGCCCGGCTCCGGAAAAACCACACTGGTCGAAGCGATGCTGGTGGCCGCCGGAGTGTTGCCGCGGGCTGGTTGCATCGCCGACGGCAGCACGGTCTGCGACTACGACGACGCTGAGCTCCGACAGCAGCGTTCGGTCGGCGTCGCGTGCGCCTCGCTGGCGCACGAGGGCGTCAAGGTCAACCTGGTCGACACCCCGGGCTACGCCGACTTCGTCGGAGAACTGCGCGCCGGGTTGCGGGCCGCCGACTGTGCGCTGTTCGTGATCGCGGCCAACGAAGACGCCGACGACGCAACTGCCGCGTTGTGGCAGGAGTGCGGTCGGGTCGCCATGCCGCGCGCGGTCGTCGTCACGAAGCTGGACCACGCACGGGCCGACTTTCCGGCCCGTCTGGCCGCCGCCCAGGCAGCGTTCGGCGACACCGTGCTGCCGCTGTATCTACCCGCGCCGGCCGAGCGCGCCGGCCTGATCGATCTCCTGGCGGATGAGCTCGGCGGTTCAGCGAGGCTCGACGCAGGAGAGGCGAAGCTGGAACCGCCGCATAAGCTCGGCGCCGAGCAGCAGCGGGGCGCGCTGATCGAGGCGATCATCGAGGAGTCGGAGGACGAGTCGCTGCTGGACCGATACCTGGGCGGCGAGCAGATCGACCCGGCGGTGCTCACCGCTGATCTGGAGCGGGCCTTGAAACAGGTCCTGGCGCGTGGTTCGTTCTTTCCAGTCATCCCGGCGTGCAGCGTCACCGGCATCGGAATCCCCGAACTGCTCGAAGTCATCACGACCGGCTTCCCCTCGCCGCCGGAACATCTGCTTCCGGAGGTGTTCAACCCGGACGGCGTGGCGCGCACCGGGCTCAGTTGCGACCCGGACGGGCCACTGCTGGCCGAAATCGTCCGGACGACATCGGACCCCTACCTCGGCCGGGTCAGCTTGGTGCGAGTGTTCTCCGGAACCATCAAGCCCGACAGCGGAATCCATGTCAGCGGTCATTGCGCGGGTTTCTTCGGCGATGGGACCGGCCGCTGCGACCACGACGAAGACGATCGGATCGGGAACCTGGCGTTTCCGCTGGGCAGACAACAACGCCCGGCCGCGGTCGTGATGGCCGGGGATATCTGTACGGTCGGTCGACTCAGCCACGCTGAGACCGGAGACACCCTGTCCGGCAAGGACGAACCCCTGGTGTGCAAACCGTGGTCGATGCCGGATCCGCTGCTGCCCGTGGCGGTCATCCCGCACGCCAAGACCGACGAGGACAAGCTGGCGGTCGGGCTGGTCCGGCTGGCCGCCGAGGATCCCAGCCTGCGCATCGAGCGGAACCCGGAGACCCATCAGACCGTGCTGTGGTGCATGGGCGAAGCACACTCCGGGATCGTGCTTGACGCACTGGCCCACCGCTACGCGGTATCGGTGGACACCGTCGACCTGCGCGTGGCACTGCGAGAGACATTCTCCTGCAAGGCCAAAGGCCACGGCCGTCATGTGAAGCAATCCGGAGGACACGGCCAGTATGCGATCTGCGACATCGAGGTGGAGCCGGCTACGCAGGGTGCCGGCTTTGAGTTCGTCGACCGCGTGGTCGGCGGCGCCGTACCCCGCCAGTTCATCCCCAGCGTGGAGAAGGGTGTTCGCGCCCAGATGGAGCGCGGGCTGACCGGCGACGCTGGCAGCGGCTATCCGGTGGTCGACATCCGGGTCAGCCTGATCGACGGCAAGGCGCACAGCGTCGACTCGTCCGACTTTGCCTTCCAGATGGCGGGCGCTGCCGCGCTACGTGATGCCGCGACCAACGGCACGGTGCGGCTGCTTGAGCCGATCGACGACGTCACCGTGCTGATACCCGACGAACTGGTCGGTGCGGTGATGGGCGATCTGTCCGCCCGCCGCGCCCGGGTGCTGGGCACCGATAAGGTCGGGGCCGACCGCACCTGCGTCAAGGCCGAAGTACCGCAGACCGAGCTCATCCGGTATGCGGTCGACCTGCGATCGTTGACCCACGGCGCCGGTTCGTTCACCCGCGGCTTCGCCCGCTACGAACCGCTGTCGGAGTCGGCGGCCGCGCACGCCGCCGGCACCGCCTGATCGCAGAAGAGAGGACGGCCATGTCGACAATCGCCGGGTTGCCCGCGCACGTCGTGCTGCTGCACGTGGTGGTGTCGCTGGTCCCCCTGACCGCGGTCCTGCTGATCGTGTGCGCGGTGTGGCCGGCGGCCCGACGGCGCCTGGTCTGGCTGGTCGTCACGTTTTCCGCCATCACGCTGCTGGCAACGCCGCTGACGGTCACCGCCGGCGAGTGGCTGGCCGACACCGGCAAGTTCGCCCCGTCTCCCAAGCTGGACGAGCACATGGCCGCCGGCGAGTACGGCCTCTACATGGCCGTGGGCCTGGCGGTCGCCGCGGCGTTGCTGGCGGGGCTGCACGTGGCGCTGTTGCGCGGCAGCAAAGTCGGTTCGCTGTTGCGGCTGGGGATCGTCACCGTGGTGATCGCACTGGCCGGCGGGTCGATGTTCGCAATCCACACCATCGGCTCGACCGGGACCGAGGCGGCCTGGGGTGACCTGCTCAGCGCGTCAGACGACGGCTAAACCTGCGCTGATGACGTTCCACTTGGCACAATGGACGCCATGCGCAACGTGAGGCGGGGAATTGTGGCGATTGCCGGGTCAGTGGCCCTGGCTGTCGTATCTATGGGGGCGTCGGCCGGCATCAGCGAAGCGGCGCAGACATCGCCGGCCCGGGGGCTGGCCGTCGCGGCGATAGAGCCGGCCGCCGGCTCGGTCGTGGGGGTGGCCTACCCGGTGATCGTGGCCTTCAACGGACCGGTCGGGAATCGGGCAGCTGCCGAACGTGGGATCCACATCAACTCCACGGGCAACAATGCCGGCCACTTCGAGTGGACGAGCAGCGATGTCGTGCAGTGGGTCCCGGACGGCTACTGGTCACCGCACAGCAAGATCAGCGTCGACGCCCACGGGATGTCAACGGGTTTCGAGACCGGCGACGCGGTGGTGGGGCTCGCCGACATCTCCGACCACACTTTCACCGTCAGCGTCAACGGCGAGATCCAGCGGATCATGGCGGCGTCAATGGGTAAACCCAAGCGCCCCACGCCAATCGGTTCATTCACCGCGCTGTCGAAAGAACGCACCATCAAGTTCGATTCGCGCACCATCGGGATCCCGCTCAATGACCCGGAGGGCTACCTGCTCAACGGCGAGTACGCCGTTCGGGTCACGTGGAGTGGCGTCTACGTGCACTCCGCCCCCTGGTCGGTGGGCTCGCAGGGCTACTCGAACGTCAGCCACGGCTGCATCAACCTCAGCCCGGATGACGCCGCGTGGTACTTCAACTCGGTGCACTTGGGCGACCCAATCATCGTGCAGGCCTAAGGCTTCGGCCTGGGACGCACCGCGTCAGCAGGCGCCGAGTACCGCCGTGGGCATGTGCGCCACGTAGCGCTGAGCACGCCGCTCACGACGCAGCTCGCGACGTGCGGCCAGGCGGTTGCGCAGCCGGCTCACCATGCGGTTGCCCGCCTGGTAGTCCGTCGAGCCGTCGAGAGCCAGAACACTGATGGTGAGGAAAGCCATGATTTTCTCCTGCCGGGAAGCTCACCGGCCGACACAACCCTTACGGGTCGTCGGAACTCGAGGTTCAGGCCCTGGAAAATGCCGAAGCGGAGGCGCCGGAACCGGTGAGGAACAAATCGAACGTGGAACACGGATACGGATGCGGACCGTCACTGGAACTCACTTCGCCCTCACCTCCTTCCGGTCGAGACACACGGGCATGTCGTGGCATTGTCCACCATGGTGGCATCGAAATACCGGACCGTCAAACGCAAACGGACCGGGACGGCATTGGCCGCCGAACTGACGGCGGCCAATGCTGTCCCGAAATCCCTTCGCGGAAAGCGCCATTCAGCGCTTCACTCAGAGCAAACCGAGCAACTGCAGGTCGGTGACGTACTTGACGATCACCGCCGGCGTGACATGCGGGATGTCGGGATGCTCGGGGTCCGGGCCGATCCCGGCCGACTGCACCGCTGCCCGGAACCTGTCCGTCGGTGCGATCGACCCGCAGATCGGCGGCTGCGGCTTCTGGTAGTTGTGCAGCAGCGGTAGCAGTGATGCCTGGCGCTGGTTCTCCGGCAGCGCCCGCAGCGTGGTCTCGAACCGCTGCAACCAATCGCCGTAGTCTGCGATTCGCCGGATCGGGTAGCCGGCCTCGATCAACCAGTCGATGAATTCGTCCATCCCCAGACCGTCGTCGTACGGGTTCATCACGTGATAGGTGGTGAACCCGCCGCTCGCGAAGGCCGCCAACGCGGTGGACGCCTCGGCGATGAACTCCACCGGCAGACCGTCGTAGTGCGCACGCTGCCGCTGACCGTCTGCGCTGAGCTCGTAGAACGATCCAGGCGCCACGCCGGCCGCAACCAGGCTGAACATCATCCGGGTGAACATGTCGGGCAGGTTCAGCTGGCCGGCGTAGCTGGTGTCGGCCAGGATCATGTCGCAGCGGAACACCGCAACCGGCAGGCCGCACAGATCGTTGGCCTCACGCAACAGCACCTCGCCGGCCCACTTGCTGGTGCCGTATCCGTTGGCGTAGCCGTCGTTGATCGCCCGGACCGCACTCATCACCCGGACGTCGGCGTCCTCGGTGAACTTGCCCAGCGGAATCTGGTCGCCCACACCGATGGTGGAGAAGTAGGTGAACGGCTTGATCTTGCTGGTGAGCGCGATCCGGATCAGCTCGGCGGTGCCGAGCGCGTTCGGGCCGAACAACTCGCTGTAGGGCAACACGTGGTTGACCAGCGCCGCCGGGTCGACGATCACGTCGACGGTGTCCGCCAGACGCTGCCAAACCTCTTGGTCCAGACCAAGGTTCGCCTCGCCCTTGTCGCCGGCTAGTACTTCCAGGACCTCGGACTGCTCGCCGGCCAGTTCGGTGTAGCGGGCCAGCAGGCGTTCGTCTCCGCTGTCGAACACATTGTCCAGCCGGCGGCGGGCATCCTCGTCGGACTTGCCACGCACCAGGCAGATCAGCTTTCCGTCCACCGGGGCCAGCCGCTGCAACCACTCCAGCGCCAGGTAGCGGCCGAGGAAGCCGGTCGCGCCGGTCAGCAGCACCGTACGCACCTGCTCGGACGGGCCGGGCAAGGTCCGCGCCGCAGCCAAGGTGGCCTCGTCGAGGAACTTGTCCAGAGTCAAGTCCGCGGCAGACACCTCGACCGCGTCGCGGCCGTGCACCGAGGCGAAGCTGGGCCGTCTGGAACCGGTTTGAGCGCCGCTCCGCTCGGCGGTGATGTAGTCGGCGATCGCCGCCAGATCGTTTGCCGGGCTGACGATCACGCCCACCGGAACGTCGACGTCGAAGATGTCACGCAGCAGGTTGCCGAATGTCAGTGCCGACAGGGAGTCGCCGCCCAGATCGGTGAAATGGGCCTCTGGCGCCAGGTCGCCGGCCGAGGCTCCCAACAGCGCAGCGGCGGCGCGACTGACGGTCTCCAGCGCCGGGCGCTGCGCTCCGTGTTGACGCAGTTCGCTCAACTCACTGGCCTGCCCTTCGGCCAGCTCGGCGTAGCGACGCTCGAGCCGATCGCCGTAGTGCGCCTTCAGCTTCGGCCAGGCCAGCTTGCGGATCCCGGTCAGCAGTCCGTTCTCCAGTGTGAACGGCTCGGTCTCGACGATGAAGTCACGCGGAACCTCATAGGACTGCAGATCGGCGTCTTTGGCCACCTGCTGCAGCGTCTCGGCGATACCGGCCTTGAGGGCGCCTTCGGTTTCGAAGCGGGACTGAGCTTCTGGGGTCGGGACCACCACGGCCAGCAGGTACGGCTGCGCACTGTTGCCGTAGACGTAGATCTGGCGCACCAACGGGCTGTTGCCGAACACCGCCTCCAGCTTGGCCAGGGTGACGAACTCGCCCTGGGCCAGCTTGAGCACGTTGTTGCGCCGGTCGACGTAGACCAGGTGGTCCGGTGCGGTCTCGGCCACCACGTCGCCGGTCCGGTAGTAGCCGTCGGCGTCGAAGACCTCGGCGGTCACCTCGGGACGCTTGTAGTAACCGGGAAACAGGTTCTCGGTCTTGAGCAGCAGTTCGCCGCGAGGGTGCGGGGTGTCAGTGCCGAAGTAGCCCAGGTCCGGCACGTCGACCAGCTTGTAGTCGAGTACCGGCGGCCGCTGCACTTCGCCGTCGAAGAGCACCATGCCCGCTTCGGTGGAGCCGTAGCCGTTGAGCACATGCTGCTCGGTGAGCTGATCGACCCAAGACCGCAGCTCATCGGAGATCGGCGCCGAGCCGGTCATCGCGAACACGCACCGCCCGCCAAGCAGCTCGGCGCGCATCTGCGCCAAGACCTGCGCCTCGGCCGCTGCCCGGTCTCCGCTCACACCATCGACTTCGCTGCGGAAGTGCTGGTAGAGCATCTCCCAGATCCGGGGGACGAAGTTCAGTTCGGTCGGGCGAACTAGGGCGAGGTCTTCGAGGAAGGTAGACAGGTCGCTTCGTGCGCTGAAGTAGGCGGTACCGCCGTTGCCGAGGGTGCCGTACAAGATGCCGCGGCCCATGATGTGGCTCATCGGCATGAAGTTCAGCGTGATCGAAACGGCAGTCGGGCCGAACCAGTTCTTGGTCGACCGCACCCACATCCGGGCTACGTTGCTCTCCGGGTACATCGCACCCTTGGGGGCGCCGGTGCTGCCCGAGGTGTAGACCAGCAGTGCCAGCGGGTTGGCGTCGTCGCCGGAGTCCGCCTGGGCCGGCAAGGAAAGAGCGCGACCGCGGGCCAGCAAGTCGGCGAGCGGCTCGACAACCACCTCGACGCCGGCCAGTTGCGCCCGAGCATCGGCAAGCGCCTCGCGGTGGTCGTCGACCTGCTCGTGGTAGTCGAAGACCACCAGGCGGGTGGGGGCCGGGCCCGTGCGCACCAACTCGACCGCATCGGACAGCGAGTCAACGCTGGCAGCGATGACCCGGGGCTCGGTCTCGGTCACGATCGGCACCAACGTGCTGATCGCCGCCGAGGTCTGCAGCGGCACTGAAACAGCGCCGATCTGGCCCAGCGCCACGTCGATGACGGTGTAGTCGACGCTGGTGAACCCCAGCACCGCGACCCGGTCGCCGGGCCGCACGGCGCCGGCGGCCAGGGCGGCGGCCGTGGCGCGGACTCGCTCACCGAGTTCGCCGTAGGTAATGGTTTCGTAGCGAGGGAGCAGGGCTGCGGTGCTGCGGCCGGTGGCCGGGTCGGTGACGTACTCGACGGCGCGCTGTCCGAGCGCCGGCCGCTCGGCATAGCCGTCGAAGACGGTCCGAGCGATCTGCGCCAGCCGCGACTGCCCTGCCAATCCTTCCAAGGCGGCGGCGACGGCCGGGTCGGGCCGGGCAGCGGCGAACTGCGGGTCCGTGGCGACCAGGTTGGCGATGTGGCGGGCGAGTTGCTCCTCGTCAGCGGTGGTGGAAACAGTGGACATGTTCAAACCTCTGATGAATATCTCGCGGAAGTGACTTTTTTGGCTTTCAAGGGCGCAGTCTGCGCCGATATAAACTACGTTAGCAAAACTAACTTAATTGAGGATCCCTGAGCTGATGTGATGTTGCACTCACGGCTGTTTGCCAGTGAGGGTTAGCTCAGCGATTCCTCCAGCCACGGCAGCAGCCACTTCACCCCTTCGGGCGTGAGGTGAATGCCGTCGCTGCGGACCTTGATGCCGTCGACTTTGGCGGTGTAGGTGCCGGCCGGCCCCAGCTTCTTGTTCAGGTCCATCACCGTGACGGCACCCCGTCCGGAGACCTCCCGGCGCAGCAGGGCGTTCCAGAGGTCCACACGCTCCGGATTGTCCTCAGGCCACAAGCTGCCGTCGGGCCGCTCGCCGTAACGGCTGTAGGGCACGGTCGTCACCACGACCCGGCTGCCGGCGGACTCCAGCACGTCGAGCGCACGGCGCAGCTCCGCGGTCAGGTACGCGTCGAAGGTCGGGTCGCCGATGTGCGACCACTGGCCCTCGTTGACGCGGTCCACGGTCTCCCAGCGGCCGACGAACAACAGCACGACGTCGGGCTGGTCGGCCTTGACCTGCCGAGTCCAGCGGGCCGGCCATCCGTCGCACTCCTTGCCCTGATCGATGGTCTTGCCGGCCCAGCGGTACGGGCCGGCTCGCACGATGCTGCAGCCGACAACGGTGTGGTCGATGAAGTCGTAGCCGGGGGTTTCCGGCAGGTAGTGCATCAGAGTCCAGCCGATCGAATCACCGAACACCGACACGGTGCGCGGCCGATTCGGGTCGCGCCGTACGGGCTGCGGTCGTGGCTTCTTGGCATCCGAAAGCCGCGCCGGCGGCTGCGGGGGTGAGGGAGACACGGCTGCGGCCGCGGCCACCGCCGGGGTCACCCCGTTCTCGGCCGAGGGCAGCTCGACGACCGGGACCACCAGCAACGTGACCGCCACCGCCGTACCGCTGACGGCCGCCCCCAGCGGCAGCAACGACACCCGCGAAGGGCGCCACCGGCGGATCGGTTCCTCGAAGGCCCACCACGACACCGTCGCCAGCAGCAGCGTGGCGGCGCACCGCACGCCGAACAGCGCCCACCCCGACCATCCGGTGCGCTGGCCGTTGAGGACCAGGAACACCGGCCAGTGCCACAGATACACGCCGTAGGAGATGGTCCCCAGCCACACCAGCGGAGACCAGGCCAACGCCCGAGCGAGCAGGCCGCTCTGGTGCAGGGCAACCGGGGCGATCACCGCGATCGCGGCGACGGCCACCAGGGTGAGCAAGCCGCCATGGAACTCCTCGGCGGTACCGGTGGCCCGGTGGACCGCCATCGCCAGTACGGCCAGCCCGGCCAGCGGCAGCAGGCGAGCGACCCACAGCGACCGGCGGCTCCGCACCACCGACCAGCCGGCGGTCAGCGCCGGCCAGTCCCCCACCAGTAGAGCCGCGGCCGCGGCACCGATCAGCAGGGCCTGCGCGCGAGTGTCGGTGCCGAAATAGACGCGGTCGCGGGTGGCGGCAAACCTTTCTGAGGCCAGCATCTCCGCGGCCGTAGCCGACGCCGCCGCCCCCGCACTGGCCACCAGGAAGACCGTCAGCCGCACCCCGCCGACGGTGGCCCACCCGCCGCGGCGCCGGGCGCGGGCCCCCAGCAGCAAGGCGATCGCGATCAGCAGCAGCGGCCAGAGGAAGTAGTACTGCTCCTCGACGCCCAGCGACCAGGTGTGCTGCAGCGGCGACGGGGTGCCGGCCTCGGTGAAGTAGTCCGTGTGCTGAGCGACGAACCGCCAGTTGGCCACCCAGAAGAACGCCGCGATCGCGTCCTCGCGCAGTCCGACCACCGCCTCCGACGGCAGCAGCTCATGGGCTATCGCGACGGTCAGCACCATGAGCACCAGGGCCGGCAACAGTCGGCGGATGCGCCGGATCCAGAAACCGGCGAGATCGATGCGGCCGGTGCGGCCCAGCTCGTCGATGAGCAGCGAGGTGATCAAGAACCCACTGAGCACAAAGAACAGGTCCACACCCAGGAACCCACCCGACAGCCCGGGGATGCCGCCGTGGTCGGCCAACACCAACGCGACGGCCAGCGCGCGCAGACCGTCCAGGGCATGAATACCCGGGCGTCGTCGTTCCCGCCGGACCCGGTCCGCGGCGCGCGCGGTGGTCAACCGGGCGGCACGCGGGGCCGGCGCAACCCAGCGGGTTTTACCCGCGGTGCGCATCGAGGTGGCCCGGCGAGTCCGGTTCCCGGCCGGTCGACTCATGTCATCTTGGTCGCCGTTGGCGCCGATTGGTCGATCCTCTCGCTGGTGGACCACCGAAAGCTTAGGGGGCCACCCGGCGGCTCAGCGGGAGGACACGCTCGCGATCAGGAGACCAATTCGGCAGTGCGCCACCAGATCAGCGCTACCAAGACTCCCAGCACCACAAGAACGGCCGCGGCCTGAAGTCGGCCCCGGTAGGCCATCGGCGGGTAACCGTAGACGGATGCGGTCACCAACCCGGTGATCAAACCGCCGACGTGACCTTGCCAGCTGATGTTCGGCACGGTGAAGGTGAAGATCAGGTTGATGACGATCAGGGCACCGATCCAACCGACGTCGACATTCAACCGGCGGCCAAGGATCAAGGTGGCACCGAACAGCCCGAAGATGGCGCCGGAGGCACCAGCCGTTGCGGCGTTCAGCGGCGCCAACAGATAGGCCGCAACCGAACCTCCCAACGCGCTGAGCAGATACAGCGTGGTGTAGCGCACTCGTCCGAGACCACCTTCGAGTGCAGGCCCCACCACGTACAGCGCCCACATGTTGAGCAGCAGGTGCATGGGACCGTAGTGCAGGAACGCCGATGTCAGCAGGCGGTAGATCTGCCCGTCGGCCACCGCTGGTGTCCAGAGCACCAGCTCGGACTCCAGCTCATGCGACGACAGCTGCGCGACAAAGGCCAGCACGCTCAACGCGATCAGCCCATAGGTGACCACCGGGGTGCCGGTGACGACCCGGGTGAGCACGTTCGTCCGGCGCACCGGCGTTCCGCCCGCCTGCGCACAGTCCACGCAATGCTGGCCGACGGCGGCACCCCGCATGCAGTCACCACAGATGTAGCGCTCACAGCGGGTACAGCGCAGCGCGGTGGCCCGGTCGGGGTGCCGGTAGCAGACGGTCATGGCTATACCCTCTCAGAGCGCGGTTGCCTAAGCGCTGCGGCGTAGATTTCACACCATGTCGTCCCAAGCCCCGCGCCAAGCGTTCAATGACGTCGTCACCCGGTTTTGGAGTTTCGCCGCTCCGGCCTACGACGCCCAGTTTCTGCAACGGTGGGTCTATCGTCCCGCCCAGGACGAGTTGATCGCCGCGCTGCGCTCGCACAAACCGGCCCGGGTGGCCGACATCGCCTGCGGCACCGGCATCCTGGCCGACCGCATCGAACGTGAGCTGGCCCCGGAGGCGGTCTACGGGGTGGACATGTCCGGCGGCATGCTCAACGAGGCGCGGGAGCGCTCCTCGCGCGTGCAGTGGCTGACCGGCCCTGCCGAGCAACTGCCGTTCGAAGACGGCGCGCTTGATGCGGTGGTCACCAGCTCGGCATTTCACTTCTTCAACCAGCCGGCCGCCGTGCGCGAGTTCTACCGGGTGTTGGCGCCGGGCGGCATGGCGGCGGTCACGGCGATGAGCCCCCGCCTGTCCGACCCGCTCAAGGCGCTGGCCGGGATCCGGTGGAACCCGGCGCGCCAGCCGACGCCCAGTGAGATGCGCACGCTGTTCACCGACGCCGGCTTCACCGTTCCCGACCAGCATCGCGTGGCACGTCCGGCCTGGACGCTGGTCGTGTCGGATCTGATCACGGTCGGCGTCAAGCCGTAAACGGCCGGAGACGACCCGTCCCCTGCCATTCCTTCGCGGTACCTTCGTTAGGTATGAGGTCGATGAAGCTGGCCGGGACGACGGCGATCGCGCTGGCGACTTGGTGCACTGCGGCCGGGACCGCCGAGGCTGACCCGGCCCCGCCTCCCCCACCCGCGCCTAAGCAGGTGATCGACGGCGACGGCACCTTCGCGGTCGGCAAGGACATCGTGCCGGGCACCTACCGCTCCGACGGACCGCGCGATGGCGCCGCCTGCTACTGGCGCCGTATCGGCGGCGATAAGACCCTCGACAGTGCGATGACCAAGAAGGCCCAGGTCGTGCTGATCGAGCCGAGCGACACCGCGTTCCGGACCGACCGCTGCCAGACCTGGCAGCTGACCGAGTGCCCACCCACCTGCGCGCCGGTACCGCAGCAGTCGGTGGGCCTGCCTGATGTGTTGAAAGGCTTCGTGCCGCAGGCTCGGACGCCGGCCCCGACCAGCGGCGGCTAGCGCTCAAGCCGCCGACGCCCCCACCCGAGTGTGAATCTGACGACGTGACACGCCGTGGACGCGTCGCCACAATCCCACTCGACCGGCGTCTCAATCAGACGACCGCCGCCAGGGGCATCACGCCTGTGCCGGCTGAGCATTCAATGAGAATTGCCTGTAAGTCGCGCGGGTGCTCACCGCTATCACGGACAGGCCAAAGCGGCCGTCAGCTCAGACTCGTTCTGCCTCAGCCAGCAGCAGCGTCGCGCCGTCGACCAGCGTTCCGATCACCTCGTCGGTGCTGAAATCGCTGAGCCACAGGTTTGGGGCATCGGTGCGATGCAGCATCGCGACGCCGTGCAAAGCCACCGACAACGCCGCGGCGATCCGGTCCGAATCGGGATCCGAGTCCGAATCCGGCGCCTCTCCCCGGCAGGCCAGCAACCCTCTGGTCACGACGGCCAGCGCCCGGCGAGCCGCCGGCGGGGCGTGACCGTCCTGCGTCATCAAGGCGTAGCGCAGTGGGTGCCGCTGGGCGAACGACACATACACCCGACAGCCGATGAGCAGGCGTTCCCGCGGGTCAGTGGCCTGCTGGACGTGTTCGGCGATCTCGTCGGAGACCTGAACCCAGCTCGACTCGGCGACGGACTCGAGCACCCGCTCGAGGTCGTCGAAGTGCGCGTAAACGGAAGGTGCGGCGATCCCCGCCTCTCGGGCGATGCGGCGCAGCGAAACCTCCGCCTCACTGTCCGCACCGTCGATGACCCGAACGGCGGCAGCCAGGATCTCGTCGCGCAGCAGCGCGCCGTGACCTCGCAGATTGCGCCGACGGGGGGAAGTGGGCACGCGGTGATCCTAACGGTCTGTTAGTTGTCCTCACTTGCGTTCTGCATAACATCTTGCGCGCACATGTGAGCTGGCACCGTTTAACTTTACACTCGTTTCGTTACGTGCGTAAGGTTAACGGGTATGAGCACACTGAAAAAGCCGGGAAACCTTCGGGGCCCGCTTGAGCGACTGTGGATCGTGCTGGTGATCGTCCCGGTCGTCGCGATCGGCGGACTGGTCATCTACCGGTTCCACGGCGTGTTCGGCGCGGGTGGGGCGGCAGTTGCCGGCGCCACCAGTGGCGAGATCGTCTCCACCGTTCCCAAGTACGTCACCTACGAGCTGTACGGCCCCGAGTCCACGTCGGGCATGGTCAGCTACGTCGACGAGCGCGCCCAGTCCCAGGAGGCCCAGTTCCACTCGCTGCCCTGGTCGCTGACGCTGACCACCACGCAGCCGAGCGTGTTCGCCAACGTCATGGCGCAGGGCGACAGCCACGAATTGGGCTGCCGGATCACCGTCAACGGTGAACTGCGCGACGAGCACCTGGCCGACGGCCACAGCGCCGCGACATTCTGCGTGGTGAAAGCGGCATGAGCGGCCACCACAGCCCGTCCGGCGCAGGAGCGCCGTGGTTCCCGCGGCTGATCCGCGCGTGCGCCATCCCGATCATCCTGTTCTGGCTCGCCGCGGCCTCCGCGACCAATCTGCTGGTGCCGCAACTGGAGGTCGTCGGCGCCCGCAACGCCGTCTCGCTCTCCCCGCAGGACGCACCGTCGGTGATCGCGATGAAGCACATCGGGGAGAAGTTCGGCGAGTTCACCAGCGACAGCGTGTTGATGATCGTGCTGGAGAGCGATGAGGCGCTCGGCGAGCAGGACAGCGCCGCCCACCGCTACTACGAGCGCCTGGTGGCGAACCTGGGAGCCGACACCGCCCACGTCGAACACGTGCAGGACTTCTGGGGTGACCGGGTCACCTCGGCGGGCTCACAGAGCGAGGACGGCCGGGCCGCCTACGTGCAGGTGCATCTGGCGGGCAACCAGGGCTCGGCGCAGGGCGTGGAATCGGTGGACGCCGTGCGCGAGATCGTCGCGGAATCCGACCCGCCGGCTGGACTGCGCTCCTACGTGACCGGCCAGGCGGCCCTGGTCGCCGACACCAACGAGGCCGGCGACGCCTCGATGGTGAAGATGACCGGTATCACCATGGCCGTCATCGCGGCGATGCTGCTGGTGGTCTATCGCTCGCTCGCGACCACGTTGATCGGGCTGCTGGTGGTCCTCACCGAGATGAGCGTGGCCCGTGGGCTGATCGCGGTGCTGAGCAACTCCCACGTCTTCGCCATCTCGACATTCGTGGTCAGCATCCTCACCGCGCTGGCCATCGCGGCCGGAACCGACTACTGGATCTTCCTGATCGGGCGCTACCACGAGGCGCGCAATTCCGGCGAGGAGCGCGAAAATGCCCAGAACACAACGCTGTCCAGCGTCAGCCACGTCATCCTGGGCTCCGGCCTGACCATCGCCGGGGCGATGCTGTGCCTGCACTTCACCCGGCTGAATTACTTCAACACCCTGGCAGTGCCGTGCGCGCTGGGCATGTTCACCATCCTGGCGATGGGGCTGACCTTCGCTCCGGCGGTACTCGCGGTCAGCAGCCGCTTCGGGCTGCTGGACCCCAAACAGGTCACCAAGACCGGCGGGTGGCGCAAGGTGGGCACCGCCGTAGTGCGCTGGCCGCTGCCGATTCTGGCGGCCGCCAGTGCCGTGGCAGCCGTAGGCGTCCTGGTGCTGCCCGGCTACAAGACCAGCTACGACAACCGGCACTACATCCCGGCCGATGTCCCCTCCAACATCGGCTACGCCGCCGCCGAGAAGCACTTCAGCTCCGCCCGGATGAACCCGGACATGCTGATGGTCGAGTCCGATCACGACATGCGCAATCCCCGCGACATGCTGGTGCTGGACCGCATCGCCCGCAACATCTTCCGGGTGCCCGGCATCGAACGGGTGCAGAGCATCACGCGGCCGCTGGGCCCGCCCATGGAACACGGATCGGTGCCGTTCCAGATCAGCGCCCAGGGCGTCACAATGCGGGAGAACCTGCAGTTCCTCAAGGCCCGCCTCGACGACACCCAGACCATGGCCGATCAGCTCTCGTCGATGATCACGGTGATGGACCGGTTGCACGGCCTGACCGTGCAACTCTCCGATGCCACGCACGGAACCGACGAGGCGACCCACGACATGGAAGGCACCATGGCCGAGGTCCGGGACCGCATCGCCGACTTCGACGACCAGTTCCGCCCGCTGCGCAACTATTTCTATTGGGAGCCGCACTGCTTCAACATCGGCATCTGCAACGCCTTCCGTTCGGCGTTCGACGCCACCGACGGCTTCGACAAACTGGCGGAGAACACCACTGCGCTGGCCCGCCAGATGGACCGGGTCGACGAGATCACGCCGGCGATCGCCGATCAGATCCCGCCGATGATCGCCATCACCACCAACATGCGTGACCTGATGCTGACCATGCACAGCAGCTTCAGCCAGGTGGTGACACAGCTGGAGCAGATGACCGACACCGCTGCGGTCATGGGCCAGGTGTTCGACGACGCCCGCAACGACGACATGTTCTACCTGCCGCCAGAGGCGTTCGACAGTCCCGACTTTCAGCGCGGGATGGAGCTGATGATGTCGCCGGATGGCCAGGCGGCACGCATCCTGATCACCCACGACACCGACCCCGCAACCGTCGACGGAATCTCGCACGTGGGCGCCGAGCTGCAAGCCGCTAAGGAAGCCGTCAAGGGCACCCCGCTGGCCAAGGCGAAGTTCTATTTGGGCGGAACCGCGGCCACCTACGCCGACATCCAGACCGGTGCGCACTACGACCTGCTGATCGCGGCCATCGCCGCCATCGTGTTGATCTTCGTGGTGATGCTGCTGATCACCCGGGCGCTGGTGGCTTCGATCGTGATCGTGGGCACCGTGGTGCTGTCGCTGGCCTCCTCGTTCGGGCTATCGGTGTTGTTGTGGCAGTACGTGTTCGGCATCGAGCTGCAGTGGCTGGTGATCGCGATGTCGGTGATCGTGTTGCTGGCGGTGGGGTCGGACTACAACCTGCTGGTGGTCTCGCGGATGAAAGAGGAGATCAACAGCGGTACTGCGACCGGTCTGCGCACCGGACTGATCCGGGCGATGGGCGCCACCGGCAAGGTGGTGACCGCGGCCGGCATGGTGTTCGCCTTCACCATGATCGCCATGATCGCCAGCGACCTGCGGTCCGTCGGCCAGATCGGCACCACGATCGGACTGGGCCTGCTGTTCGACACGTTCATCGTCCGCAGCCTGATCACCCCGTCGATCGCGGCGCTGCTGGGCCGGTGGTTCTGGTGGCCGATCAACGTGCACCGGCGGCCGGCCCGACAGGCTAAGAATCTTACTGTTACGCCAAGATACTCTTATCTTTCTTAATTTGTCTGTATCGTGGGTCCCTTGCGTCACGGAAAGGGGCTTGCGATGGTCAGATCGGGTACGTCGGCGGTGGTGCTGGGCGCCGGGATAGCCGGGTTGCTGGCGGCCCGGGTGGCGTCCGAGTCCTACGACTCCGTCACGGTCGTGGACCGCGATCGGCTCCCCGATCACCCGGCCCAGCGCAAGGGGGTCCCGCAGGGGCGCCATCTGCACAGCTTCCTCACCCGGGGCACGGGCATCCTCGGCGAACTGTTTCCCGGGATTCTCGACGAGCTGGCCACCGCCGGTGCGGTGGTGATCGACAACGGCGATCTGTCCGGGCGCTACGCCCGCATCGGCCGCCACGAGCTCAACCGCACGGGCACGCTCGCCGATCCCCAAGCCCTGGCGGTCTACAGCGCGAGCCGACCGTTCATGGAGTTCCATGTCCGTCGGCGCGTCGACAAGCTCGGTAACGTCGCGTTCCTCGACGGCCACGACGCGATCGAGCCGGTGCACGATCGCGGCGTCGTCCGCGGTGTGCGCGTCACGAATCGGGACAACAAGCTCACCCAGGTTCTGCCCGCCGACCTCGTCATCGACGCCACCGGACGGGCCTCGCGGACCGCCGACTTCCTGGCCGGACACGGCTTCGGCTGCGTGCCCGACCACCGCCTGCGCCCCGCTTGGGCCTACTCCAGCCAGCTGCTGAGCATCCCACCCGGACGGCTCGACGACCAGATGGTCTTCGTCAACTCCGGGCGCGCCTATCCCGGCCTGTTGCTGGTGGCCTATGAGCACGACACGTGGATGCTGTCGATCGCCCGCCACGGTGACTACGGTTCTCCCCCAAGAAATTTCACCGCCATGCAGGTCGCGGCCAGGCAGATGCTTCCGGCATCGATCATGGCCGGGCTGCGCGAGGCCACACCGGTGGGCGATATCGCGGTCTCCCATGACACCGGCGCACTGTGGCGCCGCTACCACGAGATGACGCGCTTCCCCGAAGGGCTGTTGGTGATCGGCGACGGGCTCTGCCGGCTCAATCCGCTGCACGGACAAGGCATGACGATGGCGGCACTGCAAGCGCTGGCGCTGCGCGACTGCCTGGCAGACGGCGGGCCAGACCTGTCGCAGCGCTTCTTCCGGGCGGCGGCCGACCAGATCGGACCGGTCTGGGCGGCGAACGCGACCCAGGATCGTCCCGCTGCCGACGACCGCCCGCACCCGATCCGCCGCCGGCTGGGCGGGTGGTTCAGCGAGGCGGTGGGGACCGCGGTGTCCCGCGACATCGCCGTCACCGAGCGAGTCCTGCGGGTACGTAACCTGGTGGATTCCCCAGCGCGGTTGCGCGATCCGGTGCTGTTGACCCGCATCCTGCTGGCCAACCTGCGGGGCACGGGATTCGCCTCATGAACGATGACGAAGCCGCCATCCGGGGGCTGCTCGCCCACCAGGTCGCCGGCTGGAATTCCGGCGACCCAGCTGCCTATGCGTCCGTCTTCACTCCCGACGCGGACTACGTCACTTTTCTGGGCGCCCGCTACCAAGGTCGGGAGGCGATTGCCGCGTCATACGCACCGCTGTTCGCCAAGCTCCTGCGAGGGACACGGCTGGAACTCAAGGCATCTGCGCTGCGGTTTCTGACACCGGACGTCGCACTGATCTGCTCCCGCGCCGCGGTGACCAGAAATACGCGGCGCCGCAGCCAGGGTGTGCGGATCAACACCAGCGTCGCGGTACGAACCGCCTCCGGCTGGCTGTTGACCTGCTCGCAGAACACAACCCACGGCCGGCTAGCCCAAAAACTCATGAGCACAATGGTTTCCCCACGCCGCGACACAGGAGGCTCCCATGCTTGACGCCAGCTACCGGGCCGCGCGCGCCAGGATCAGCACCCTGGCAGCCGGACTCACCGAGGACCAGCTGAACCTCGCGGTTCCGGCGACACCCGACTGGTCGGTGCACGAAGTGTTGGCCCATCTCACCGGTGGCGCTGCCGACGTCTTGGCGCAACGACTCGACGGGGCGCCGGGTGAGGCCTGGACCGCGCGGCACGTCGCCGAACGTCGCGACCGCCCGGTCCACGAGCTGCTCGACGAATGGGAGCGCGCCTCCCCGGCGGCAGAGGCGAGTCTGCCGGAACGGTTCACCGGACCCAACCTCGCCGCGGACGTGATCTGCCATGAGGGGGACCTGCGGGAGGCGCTCGGACTGCCGCGGATCGACCGCGAGCACTGGCAGCCGTTTCTGGACGTCCTGGGTTACCTGCCAGGCCGGCGCCTGGCGGACACCAATACCCTGCTGATCAGCGACGAGCTGGGGCGCCAGTGGCGCTGCGGTTCAGGTGAATCCGTCACCGAGTTGCGGGCCGCGGGTTACGAGCTGCTGCGGGGGCTGTTCAGCAGGCGCTCCCGCAGTCAGATCGCCGGCTGGGACTGGTCCCCCGAACCGTCGGCGCACCTGGTCGACAGCTTCGGAGTCTTCGGCCACCGCGACGACGATCAGCCGGTCCCGGTCTGCTGAATCACCCGCCGCAGGCGGTCAACCGCGGCGGGGAGAAGGCCACCGATCCGACCCCGCCGTCAACGGCTCCGTTGTTGGCGAGTCGCATCGTCGTCACGTAGGTACAGGTTTGAATCTCGGTGGATGAATTCAGGTAGACCACGTTGTAGGTGTAGGCGAATGTGCGCACCAACTGCTTGGCATCCCAGGGCACATCCAGCACGAAACCGAGCGATGAGTCGAGCGTCCGGATCCAAATTGCCCGCGCACCGGCCTCACCGAGCGACGGAGTCACCGAAAACGCGGAACCGTCGGGTTTGGTACCGGCGATGCTGAGGCTGTCGATGCGGTAGCCGGTGGCTTCCGCCGGCACCGGCGGCCCGGGCTGAATCCGGGTGGTGAACTGGATTGCGTAGTTGGTTCCACCGCCAATCGCTCTGGTGGTGGAGAAGCTGGTCCAGCTGAATTCCTCCGGCAGCTCCACAGCGCAGTTACCGATCAGCTCGTTCGGTTCGCCGCACCCGGACGTTCCCGCCGGCGCCGCCAGCGCACGCGGGCCGGCGAGCGCGGCGCCGAAGAGCGGCACCGACCAGGCGGCACCGCGCAGGAAGATGCGGCGCGAGAGCCCCGCCTTAGCACTGCCGGTCACGAGTCTCACCGTAGGTGATCAGCGCGCTTTCGGTTGTTCGGCCAAAGTTTCGGTGCAATGCTCGCCGGATGGTTTGGGAGCGATTGTCCGCCGCCGTCACCGGCCGCCGTTCCTGGCTCGTTGCGCTGATCCCGATCCTGATCGCCGTCGCACTGATGGCGCTCAACTACGACAACGCCGACGCGACCCAATCACCCGAGACGCTGCCGGCCAGCGCCGAATCAGCCCGCGCCGCCGCGGCGCAGTCCACTTTCGCCGGCGGGGAGCAGGCGACCGCGCTGCTGGTCGCCACCCGCAGCGATGGTGCGCCACTGACGACAGCCGACCTCGCGGACGTGAACGCGGCTCGCGACCGTATGACGCAGGTGTCCCAGGTGCTCACCGGCCCGGCGCCACCGGCGATGCTGTCCACCGACCAGCAGGCGGCCCTGGCGACGGTGCCGCTGAATGCCGAGTTGTCCGGTTTCGGGCTCACCGATGCGGTCAAAGCCCTGCGCGTGGCCGCCGCCGACGGCTTACCAACGACGCTGGCGACCCACATCACCGGTGGGCCGGCATTCGGTGCCGACATCGCCGATGCCTTCACCGGCGCCAACGTCACCTTGTTGGCGGTCACCGCGCTGGTGGTGGCGCTGCTGTTGATCGTTACCTACCGCTCGCCGGTGCTGTGGCTGGTACCGCTGACGGTGATCGCGTTCGCCGATCGAGTGGCCACCGTGGTGGGGTCCGATGTCGCACGCGCTGCGGGCGTGACCTTTGACGGCTCCACCGCCGGAATAACCAGTGTCTTGGTCTTCGGGGCCGGCACCAACTATGCGCTGCTGCTGATTTCGCGCTACCGCGAAGAACTGCGCACCGAGCCCGGGCATCGCAGCGCCCTGCGTCGCGCGGTGGCCGCCGCCGCCCCGGCGATCCTGGCGAGCAATGCCACCGTAGTGCTGGCCCTGCTGACGTTGATCTTGGCGGTCACCCCGAGCACCCGCAGTCTGGGGATCTGCGCCGGCTGCGGCTTGGTCGTGGCCGCCGTATTCGTGCTGTTGGTCTTGCCCCCGCTGTTGGCATTGGTCGGCCGGAAGGTGTTCTGGCCGTTCATTCCCCAGGCCACAGGCGACGCGGCGACGTCGGCCGGCCCGTGGCACCGCGTCGCCGAGGCGGTGTCGCGCCGCCCTGCCGTGGTGTGCACAGCAGCGATCGCCGTCCTGGCGGTGTCGGCTAGCGGCCTGCTGGGCGCCGGAATCGGCCTGTCGCAGACTGAGCAGTTCCGGTTACAGGCCGACTCAGTGACCGGATTCGACACGCTGGCAGCACACTTTCCGGACGGCGCGGCGAGCCCGACCATCGTGATCGGCCCCACCGCCCGGTCGCAGCAACTCAAGCAGGCGATCACCCGGGTTCCAGGAGTGGTCTCGGTGGTTCAGACGGGTGTGTCCGAGACCGGACGGACCATGTGGTCGGTGGTGCTCGACGCCGCTCCGGCGACCGATGCGGCTTTCAACACCATTGCCGGCCTTCGCGATTCGGTCGGTGCAGTAGACGCACGCGCACTGGTGGGTGGCGCCGACGCGCAGGCCCTCGATGTGCGCGACGCAGCCGTACGCGACCGCGCGGTGCTGATCCCGCTGATCCTTTTGGTAGTGCTCACCGTGCTGTTCGTACTGCTTCGGGCGGTGTTGGCCCCACCGGTCCTGGTGGCCGCGACGGTGCTCAGCGCGATCGCCGCGCTCGGGCTGGGTTGCTGGGCCAGCCTGCACCTGTTCGGATTTCCGGCCCTGGACAACAGCACTCCCCTGTTCGCGTTCCTGTTCCTGGTGGCACTGGGGGTGGACTACACCATCTTCCTGGTGACCCGCGCCCGCGAGGAGACCCCCGCACGCGGCACCCGCGACGGCATGGTGCGCGCGGTGTCAGCCACCGGCGGAGTCATCACCAGTGCCGGCATCGTGCTGGCAGCGGTGTTCTGCGTGCTCGGGGTGCTGCCGTTGATCGTGCTGACCCAGCTGGGCATCATCGTGGGCTTAGGAATCCTGTTGGACACGTTCGTCGTTCGCACGCTGGTGATTCCAGCGCTGTTCACGCTGATCGGCGACCGGATCTGGTGGCCGCACTTGCCACGCTGACCTAGAGCGCCGCCCAGATCGACTTGGTCTTCAGGTAGCCGTCGATGCCCTCATAGCCGAACTCGTGGCCCATACCGGACTGCTTGTAGCCGCCGAACGGCACGTTGTGATCGAACACCAACTGGCAGTTCAGGGTTACGGTGCCGGCCTGCAGGCGCCTGCCCAGATTGTGGGCACGCGCGAGGTTGGTCGTCCAGGCGGTGGCCGCCAGGCCGTAGCTGGTGTCATTGGCCATCGCCACGGCTTCGTCGTCATCGTCGAACGGCAAGATGGTGACGACCGGTCCGAAGATCTCTTCCCGGTAGAGCCGGCTGGTGGCCGGGTCGACATTGGTCAGCACGGTCGGTTTCACGAAGTAACCCTTGCGGTCCACCCGGTAACCACCGGACACCACCTCGACACCGTCCTTGCGTCCCTGGTCGATATAGCCCATGACACGCTCCAGTTGCTTGGCGCTGACCAGCGGACTGATCATGGCACCCTCGTCCTTGGGGCCGCCCAGGACCAAGTTCTCGCCGATCATGGCGATACCCGCGACTACGCGTTCATAGACACTGCGCTGCACGAAGATTCGTGATCCGCAGACACAGCCCTGACCGGAGTGCACGAAGATCCCCATCGCGGCCATCATGATCGCCATGTCCAGGTCGGCGTCTTCGTAGATCAGCACGGGCGACTTGCCGCCCAGTTCCAGCGTCACCTTCTTCAGGTTGTCCGCGGAGTTGCGCATGATCTCCTTGCCGACATCCGTCGAGCCGGTGAAGGCGACCTTCTCCACATCGGGATGGGCGGTGATCGCCGCGCCGGCGGTGGCGCCGTAGCCGATGACGAAGTTGGTGACGCCGCCGGGAACGCCGGCCTGGGCGATCAGTCGTTCCAGCAGCACCGCCGACAGCGGAGTCTCCTCCGCCGGCTTGACGACACTGCTGCAGCCGGCTGCCAGTGCCGGAGCGACCTTGGCGCAGGCGTTGAACAGCGGTCCGTTCCAGGGATAGATCAGGCCCACCACACCGTAGGGTTCCTTCACGGTGTAGGCGTGCATGCTGGCGTAGGTGCTGTTGACTCCGCCCTCCATCTGCACCTGGTAGCTGGTGCCGTTGAGCTTGGTACACCAGCCCGCGTAGTACCGGTAGAACTCGGCGCAGGTGGACACGATCATCTCGGCCTGTGCCGGGGGTATGCCGGCGTCCAGGGACTCCAGCTCGGCGAACTCCGCTGCGTGCTCGTCGATCAGATCAGCAAGCCGCCACAGCACCTTGGCGCGCTGGCGGGCCGGGATATCGGTCCACACCCCGGATTGGTAGGCCGCCTTGGCCCGGGCGACAGCGTCGTCGACGGCTTGGGGGCCGGCGTCGCGGAACTCGGTGATCTGCTCTTCGGTGGCCGGGTCGATGACCGGTATGACTTCACCGGTACCGGGCCGCTTCGCAAGATCATCGATCACCGACTGCACTGTCATTGGCAGGTCCTTTGGTCGCGACGGCAGATGCTGTGCACCTGCTTAGCATTCGCGATACGTCGCGGTCAACAACTACCGCTGCCAATTCACCCGAATTCGGGATCTTCATCCCGGGTCCGCTTGAGCTCGAAGAAATGCGGATAGGACGCGAGAGCGACAACGCCGTCCCACACCCGCCCGGCGTCCTCGCCACGAGGTATGCGCGAGAGCACCGGACCGAAGAAGGCGACCCCGTTGACGTGGATGGTCGGGGTCCCGACGTCGGGCCCCACCTTGTCCATGCCTGCGTGGTGACTCTGGCGCAACGCCCCGTCGTAGTCGGTGGACGTCGCCGCGTCCGCAAGGTCGGCATCGGCGCCGGCTTCGGCCAGAGCCTCGATGATGATCTCGGCCATATCTGTGCGACCCTCGTTGTGAATCCGAGTGCCCATCGCGGTGTACATCGGCAGCAAGATGTCATCGCCATGCCGCTGCGCAGCGGCGATCAGCACCCGCACCGGCCCCCATCCCCGGGTCAGCAGCTCCACGTATCGCTGAGGCAAGCCCTGCCGGCCCTCATTCAGCACCGCAAGGCTCATCACGTGGAACCGACATTCGATGTCGCGCACCTTCTCCACCTCGAGGATCCAGCGGGAGGTGATCCAGCACCAGGGACAGAGCGGGTCGAACCAGAAGTCTGCACGGTCCCTCTTGGTGGATGCGGCCACAATGCCTCCTTGATTCGGGAAACAGGGATATTTGGGCTATACAGCCCATTTTCTGATTAAACGCCCCCAACCACTGGGCTGTCAAGCCCAGTTTCACCGTCACGCGGCGAAGGTCTGCACGTGGTCGATTGCCGCGTGCAATGCGTTTCTCAACGGACTGACATCCCGCTTGATCTGGGTAAGCAGCATCCCGCCCTGGAATGCCGACAGCAACAGGTCGGCTAGCTGCACGGGGTCTGCCTCGGCACCGATTCGGCCGAGGTCCTGCATGCGCTGGAGTCCATCGCGAAAGATGTCGCGCCACTGATCAAAGACCCGCACAAGCGCATCGTGCACATCGAGGTCGGTCTTGATGATCTCACTGGCGAGGGAGCCGAGGGTGCAGCCGTCCCGATAGGCATTTTGGTCGCTGACGTAGGAATCCGCCCAGTCCCGCAGTGCATCGAGGGTCTCGAAGCCGGCGAATCGCTCCGCGCGGTAGGCGGCCAGAACGCGCTCACCCTGCCACTCGATCACCGCCAGGACGAGGCTCTCCTTGGTCGGGAAATAGTGGTTGAGCTGCGACCCACTGACACCGGCGACGCGGCGGAGTTGTTCATTGTTCGTGGCGGCGACGCCTTTGGCGTAGATGAGCCCCGCCGCGCACTCAAGGATCCGCGCCCGCGTCGCCTGCCCCTTTTCAGTGAGCTTCCGCGGCTCCTCGGCAGCTGCTGAGACCTTCATGTCCCACACAATACCGGAATTGGGCTTGACAGCCCACTCTCGGATCGTGTCTACTTCAGGAGTGGGCTACACAGCCCAAAATTTAGTCCCGGGTCCCGGTCGTCGAGGCCCTCCCACCTACTGGAGGTTGATCCGCCATGGCACGCCTAACCACTCCCGCTCCCGAAGAGGTGTCCGCTGGGGCACAGACCGTCCTGACCAGCGTCGGAAATCAGTTCGGCTTCGTCCCTGGCATGTTCGCGATGCTCGCGTCGAATCCGACCGTCCTCGACGTAGTCATGACGCTGCAAGCCACCTTGAGCCGAGTTCTGGACGCGAAGACGCGCCACACCATTGCGCTCGCGGTGTCCGAGGCCAACGGATGCAGCTACTGCCTGGCGATTCATTCGTATGTCTCGTCGGAGCTTGGCGGGATGTCAAGCGACGACATCGAACTGGCCCGGGCCGGAGGATCGATCGACCCCCAGCGTGCCGCGGTGGCTCGCTTTGTTGTGCGGTTGGTCGAGACCCGCGGCAGGGTCAGCGACGCCGAACTCGCAGCGGTGCGCGGCGCCGGGTACAGCGACCCGCAGATCCTGGCGATCGTCTCGGTCGCAGTGCAGGCCCTGTTGACCAACTACATCAACAACGTCAACCAGACCGCCGTCGACATTCCGTCGGCCAGCTCGACCGCCACGCCCCGTTGATCACCGTAATCCATTGTAGAGAAAGCGAACTGACATGAACCTCGACGCACTCATGAGCAAGCACCTCACGAGAGCCTTCGACCCCAGCAGAACCATCCCAGCGGACGCGCTGCAACAGCTGCTGAGATTTCTACGCTCGACGCCTTCGTCGGTGAACGTGCAAGCCAGCCGCTTCCATGTGCTCGGAACGCCGGAAGGCAAAGCGCGGCTCGCGGCGAATCTCGGTGAACGGTTCCGCGACAACGGCGACAAGATTCTCAACGCGTCGCACACCATCATCTTCACCACCCGGGCAGACCTGCCGGACAGCCACCTCGAGCAGGTGTTCGGCAAAGAGAAGGCCGACGAGCGGTTCCCGGACCCGGCAAAGCAGGCGCATTGGGAATCCATGGCCCGCGACTTCCTCAACCTACGCACCTATGGCTACAAGGATCTTGGGCACTGGATGGAGAAGCAGACCTACCTGGCTCTCGGTATGACCATGATGGCCGCCGCTGAGCTCGGGTTCGATGCCACGCCGCTAGAGGGATTCGATCCCGCCAGCGTCGACGACGCCTTCGGGATCCGCGAAACCGGATACACCACAACGGTCCTGCTGGCCATGGGCTACCCCGATCCCGCGAAGGCGTACAGCAATCCGATTTCGCGCATCGAGGCCGAACAGCTCTTCACCTTCTCCTGAGGACCACCACTCGTCATCCGAAAACACAACGAAAGGCATCCACCATGTCCATCGAATCCAACACGTATGTCACGTCAGCCCTCAACGCAACGCCAGCGCTACGAGCGACGGGAAATAACGTTGCCCGTTACGGTTTGGCGCTCGTGATCGGATGGATCGGCGTTCTCAAGTTCCACTCCTACGAAGCGCAGAACATCGCGCCCCTAGTGGCCAACAGCCCGTTTATGGGTTGGTTCTACGGCATATTCAGCACGGAGACGTTCTCGTCTGTTCTTGGCGTCGTCGAGCTGATCACCGCGCTACTGCTGGCGATAAAGCCGTGGTTTCCGAAAGCGTCGCTGCTGGGAAGCATGCTGGCGGTGACGCTCTTCGTCAGCACGTTGTCATTCGTCATCACGACGCCTGGCGTGGGAGAAGCGTCGGCCGGCGGGTTTCCCCTGCTGTCGATGACGGGTCAATTTCTCATCAAGGACATTGTGCTGCTGGCGGTGTCAGTCCTGACTCTGGCGGACACCATGGAGGCAATCGCTCAGCGCGCAGCACCGGCAGAAGGATGAGATGACCGGTGCCGTGAGGCACTAATCGATCCGCCTGCGGTCGTGCGGCAGGCGGGTCGATTACCGTTCCGGCTATGAATCGGCGTCGAACCCTGGCACGGAGGTTCTGATGCGCACCCGCGGTTGGGGCGGGAATGTGCCCGCCAGCGACGAAGAGGCGGTGGCACGGATCCTGCAGGCCACCCGCCAGACCATCGACGAACGCGGCGAGCAGACCAGCATCGCCGACGTCGCACGCACACTGGGCGTCACGCGGCAGACGGTCTACCGCTACTTCCCCAGCACCGAGGAGCTGCTGACGGCAACCGCCGCCGACGGCGCCGGCGCGTTTCTGGACCAGCTCGCCGAAGCCCTGGCCGGACTGACCGATCCCGGCGAGGCGGTCGCCGAGGGCGTCGCACTCACCCTGGAGCGCCTCCCCCACGATCCCTATCTCGGTCTGCTGCTGCGCTCCCAACAGGCCAGCGCCTTTGCCGTGACCGTCACGACCGACACCGGCCGAAGCTTCGGACATTCGCTGCTCGACCGTCTCGACGTCGACTGGACCGGCTTCGACCAGCAAGGCGTCGACGACATCATCGAGATGGTGCTGCGCACGCTGCAGTCGTTCATCTTGGCGCCGCTGCCCGCACCGGGCGACGAACTACGGCGCCTGCTGCGCCGGTGGATAGCGCCGGCGGTGAGCGCGGCGCGCAGCGCTACGCCGGATCGCGCGTCAGTGAATAGGTGACGCCGGTCAGTGCTTCGGCGACCGTCCACAGCCGCCGCTGCGCGTCGGCGTCACCGGCTCGACCGGCGGCGCGCACCAATACCGGCGGGCCGATCTGCTCGAAACGCCCGCCCGGGCCGTAGAACTGACCACCCTCGGCGGCCGGGTCGGTCGCTGCCCGCAACATCGGCAGGGCCCCCTGCGCAGGGCCCTGGGTGAACCAACCCGTCACATAGCGAGACCGGCTGTTGAACACCCAGCGCACCGCCCTGGACTGCTCGCGCAGGATCGAGGTGCGAGTGCCACCGGGGTGCGCGGCCAACGCGATCGCCGGGCTGGCAGAGGATTCCAGCCGCCGCTGCAGTTCGTAGGTGGCCATCAGTTGGGCAAGCTTGGACTGGGTGTAGGCCCTCGCCGGAGTGAACGACGTCGTCAACTGCAGATCGTCGAACGCGATCCGGCCACTGCGGTGGGTCTTGCTGCTCACCGCGATGATCCGTCCCGCTGTGGAGGCGAGCACCCGATCCAGCAGCAGCCCCGTGAGCGCAAACGGCCCAAGGAAGTTCGTGCCGAAGTCACCCTCGAAGCCGTCGACCGTCAGCTGCCGGGTCTGGTGCATGACACCGGCGTTGTTGACCAGGATGTCGATGACCGGGTGACCGGACCGCAGCTCGTCCGCGCAAGCACGTACCGATGCCAGGTCACTGACGTCCAGATGGACGACGTCGACGCGCGCGGCCGGCGCCGATCGGAGAATGCCTTGCCGGGCTGCGGCAGCCGCGTCGGTATTGCGGCAAGCCAGCACGACCGTGGCGCCGAGGATCGCCAGTCCGCGCGCGACTTCCAGGCCGACCCCGGTGTTCGCGCCGGTCACGACGGCCACCCGGCCGGCCTGCGGAGCACCCTGCGCCAGGGACCACCCGGATGCGCTCATCTACCCGCGGCTCGCAGTCGCGAAACGCTGGTCGGTGTAGCGGCGCAGGTTGGCCAGGAAGCGGCGAAACCCCAGATTCATCAGCGGCCCGCTGACCGGCGAGAACCACGCCGCCGGGCCGGTCAGCCGATTGGCCAGGGTCCAGGTGAGCCGGCACCCCTGCCCGGTGGGCTCGATGAGGTAATCCTCCACAAACACCGCCAGCGCCGAGGTCGAACTCGCGTTGAAGCGAAATGCCATGTGCCGTGCCGGTTCCCAGGCCAGGAACTCCTCGTCTCCGACGATGCCTCCCCGCATGTCGACGACACGGGTGGTGCCGACACCGTGCGGTTCGGGGCTGGTCCAGGTCACGTTGGTGATGACGCTGGCCCAGTGCGGCCAGGCTTCGGCGTCGGCCAGCACCTCCCAGATCTGCTCGGGCGTCACGGCCAGGTCAACGCTGTTGCTGAACCGCTGCGGCGCACGCTCGAGGAAATCGAGGCCGACCTGTTCGCACGGATGCATCCGAGACAACTGCTGGTTCCTTTCGGTGGTGGCCGACTAGCGCGCTCCGCGCACCAGACGGCCGGGCCGGGCACCGGTGTCGGCGCCGTTGCGCCGGGTGACGGTACCGCTGACGATCGTCGCAACATACCCGCTTGCCCCCTGCAGCAGACGGCGCCCGCCGGCCGGCAGGTCATAGGCCATCCGGGCCGGCTGCAGGGTCAGCGCCGCCATGTCGATCACATTGATGTCGGCCTTCTTGCCGACCTCGATGACCCCGCGATCGGTGAGGCCAAACAGCTGGGCGGTGTCGCGGCACTGTTTACGCACCACGTACTCCAGGGGCAGCTTGTCGCCGCGATGGCGATCACGCGCCCAGTGTGTGAGCAGGTAAGTGGGATAGGAGGCGTCACAGATCATTCCGCAGTGCGCACCGCCGTCGGAGAGACCCAGCACACCGGCGGGGTGGGTGAGCATCTCGCGGATCGCGTCGTGATTGCCGTCGGCGTAGTTGAAGAACGGCAGCATCAGCATCGAACCGGCGTCGGCCGCCAGCATCAGGTCGTACAGCGTCGCCAGCGGGTCCTCACCGCGCGCGGCCGCGATCGCCGCCACCGAGCGATCCGGGGTCGGCTCGTAGTCCGGCGGGTCACCGAGGTCGTAGATACGGTGCAGGGAATGCTGGACCAGCGCGAACATCGCGTCGAACTGCAGAGACGGATCCACCGGCAGATCGTCTTCGGCCAGGATCGCCGCCTTGACCGCCGGTTCGGCGAGCCGCTGGGCCAGTTCGGCGCGGCTGCACTGCGCCTTCAGCCGGCGGTAGGTCGGACGGTGGGTGAACGCGTGATGCCCGGGGAAGCCCAGCAGCATGCCGAACGGTCGGGCGGCGATCTGCGGGTACAGCGCGCTGCCGGCCTGGTGGGCGGCCGCGGAGATGTCCAGCTGTTCGCGCCACAGATTCGGGTCGGCGTCGACCTGGATCAACGCGAACGACACCGGCCGGTCGATCTCGGCGCCCAGGCGTTGCATCCATTCGAGCTCTTTCTTCGGCGCAACGATGTCCTCACCTGCCGCCCCCTGCGGCGCCAGTTCGAAGACCGCCCGTCCGCCGGCGGCCATGGCCCGGCCCAGTCCGAACAGTTCGTCTTCGGCGGCGAAGGTTCCCGGTACCGGTTCGCCGTCCATGGCCCGGTGCGCCAGGGTGCGTGACGTCGAGAATCCCAGCGCCCCAGCCTCAATGGCTTCCTGCACGAGCCGGCTCATTGCCGCGATGTCGTCCGGGGTAGCCGGCTCGTTGCGGGCGCCGCGGTCTCCCATGGCATAGGCGCGGATCGCGCCGTGTGCGACCTGGCTGCCGACGTCGACGGCGAGACTCTGCCTCTCGAGTTTGTCGAGATATTCGGGGTAGCTCTCCCACCCCCAGGTGATGCCTTCGGTCAGAGCCGTGCCGGGAATGTCTTCGACGCCCTCCATGAGTTTGATCAGCCACTCCTCACGGCCCGGTCGGACCGGCGCGAAGCCGACCCCGCAGTTGCCGGTCACCACCGTCGTCACACCGTGACCGCTGGAGGGCTCCAGCAGACTGTCCCAGCTCACCTGTCCGTCGTAGTGGGTGTGGATGTCGACGAACCCGGGTGCGACGACTTTGCCGGTGGCGTCGATGGTTTCGGCGGCTGCACCCGCCAGCCCCGGATCATCGGTTCCGGCGCGGCGCTGGACGGCCACGATGCGTCCGCCCCGGACGCCGACGTCGGCCAGGTAGCGCTGTTCTCCCGTCCCGTCAACGACGGTGCCACCGGTGATCGCGAGGTCGTACACAGCCGTCTCCTTCGATAGTGGTGTCAGGCACACCCAAGAACGATGTTGATCAATTTGTACACATCTCGATAATGTGTGCAAGTGCCCGGTGCGAAATCGTCGAAACCCCTCCCCCCGCCGTTGCTCCTGGCCGCCACCGAGACCCTGCGCCATCTCGGTCCCCGGCGCTTCAGCCTCACCGCGGTCGCCGAAACGGCGGGCGTGTCACGCGGCACCGTGCACAACGCCTTTGGAACCCGCGATGACGCCATCGCCGCGGCACTCGACCATCTGTCCGCGGCGTTCATTGAGACCATGGCCGCCGAGGTCAACGAGCTGGACACCCTGGCCGAGCAGGTTGCGGCCGCGGCGGTGCTGATCTCAGCGCATCGCCGCAGATCGGCGGCCGAGCCGCGCACCATCAGCCAGAGCGTGCTTGTCCTGCTGCTCGAACACGGCGGCGACGACCTGATGCAGCGCTCCGTGGCGCTGTGGATGCCGCTGGTCCGTGCCGCGCAAGGCCGTGGCGAAGTCGACGACACCCTCGACGCGGGCCGTGCCGGTGAATGGATCGTGCGGATGCTGTTCAGCTTCGAGCTGCTGCCGCCGATGCGGGTGAATTTGGACAATCCCCGCGCCGTACGCCGCTTCGTCGGCGACCACATCATCGACGGACTGACCGGAGGTCACCGTGAATCACCCTGAACCGTTCCCGCTGCGCGTCCCTGAGGCTGAACTCGATGATCTGCGCCGACGGCTCGCCAACTCCCGCTGGCCGGCGGAGATCGATGGCGCCGCCTGGGATTACGGCACCGACCAAAGCTACCTCCGGTCGGTGGTGGAGCACTGGCTGCACAATTACGACTGGCGGCACGTCGAGTCCGAGGTCAACGGACTCGGCTCATTCGTCACCGAGGCCGCCGGGCAGCGCGTGCACCTTCTGCATGCGCGGTCATCCGAGCCCGACGCCATCCCGCTGCTGATCACCCACGGCTGGCCCGGCTCGATTGTGGAGTTCCTCGACGTAGTGCCGCTGCTGCGTCATCGATTCCACGTCGTGGTCATCTCGATGCCCGGGTACGGGTTCTCCGGGCCCACCCGCCGGACCGGTGTCGACGTCGCGGCCGTGGCGGCTGCCGCCGACGACGTGATGGGACAGCTGGGCTATCACCGTTATGTCGCCCAGGGCGGCGACTGGGGCGCGCTGGTCACCCGCCACCTCGGCGAGCACTACGCGGGCCGCGTCGCGGCCATCCACACCAACATGTGCTTCGCCCCGCCCGATCACGACAACCCCGAACTGATGGCCGCGGTGACACCTGCCGAGCAGGCGGCGATCATCGGCTCGGTACAGCGCACCGCCGACGGCACCGCATACATGAATCAGCAGGCCACGCGCCCACATTCGCTGGGCTTCGGCCTCGACGATTCACCGGTGGGCCTGGCCGGCTGGATTCTGGAGAAGTTCCACGCCTGGTGCGACACCCGAGACGGCATGCCGATCAGCACCGATCGGCTCATCGACAACCTGATGTTCTACTGGCTGACGGTGACCGGGACTTCGTCTGCTCGGCTGTACTGCGAGTCTGCCCGCGCCGGTAACGGCGCGCTCAGCTCGTGGCGGGGACACGTCGCCGTGCCGACCGGCTACGCGGTCTACCCCTATGAGCTGCTACAGACCCCGCGGGCGTGGGCCGCCAACCGCTACAACCTCGTCCACCACAGCGTCGCCGACCGCGGCGGGCACTTCGCCGCCTTCGAGCAGCCCGCGATCTTCGCCGCCGACCTGGCTGCCTTCGCCGACGTGCTGGTGCAGCAGACGGTGTTCTAAGTTCTAAGGCCGGCCAGCCGGCGCGGCAGTCGGCCGCTGCCTTAGCGGTCGCTGCCGCACGAACGTCGGCCACCAGAACCACGGTCCGTAGATCCGCACCAGCGACGGCACGATGAACGACCGCACGATCAGAGTGTCCAGCAACAGGCCGATACACACCGTGGACCCGACCTGGCCGATGGTCCGCAGATCGCTGGCGAGCATCGCCAGCATGGTGAAGGCGAACACCAGGCCGGCCGAGGTCACCACCCCGCCGGTACTGCCCAGGGCCCGGATCAGGCCGGTATTCAAACCAGCCGGCAGTTCCTCCTTAAGTCGCGCGATCAACAACAGGTTGTAGTCCGAACCGACGGCCACCAAGATGATGAAGGTCAGCGGCAGGATCAGCCAGTGCAGATGCAGCCCGATCAGATGCTGCCAGATCAATATCGACAGCCCGAAGGCTCCGGCGTAGGAGAACGCCACGGTGCCTGGAATCACCAAGGCTGCCACCAGACTTCGGGTGATAACCAGCATGATCAGGAAGATCAGCACGAAGGCTGCGATCGCGGCGATCAGCAGGTCCGACCGCGAGTACTGCTGAATGTCCTTATTGTTCGAGCCTGATCCGCCGATATAGATCTTGGCCCCGGCCAGCGAGGTCTCCTTCAGCGCAATCTTGATCGCGTCGGGGAACTTCTCGACATGATCGATGCCCTCGGGCCCCATCGCGTTGCCCTCGTGAGTGACGATGAACCGGGCAGCCTTGCCGTCTGGGGACATCATCAGCTCCATCCCGGTCTTGATGTCCTCATTGTCGAAGGCCGGCCGGGGTATGTAGAAGAAGTCGTCGCTGCGGGAGGCGTCGAAGTCGTTGCCGACATTGATCATGTCGTCGAAGGTCTGATCGGTGTTCTCGGCCTGAATACTGGTGGGACCGTAGGTGTTGACGATCAGCGATCGCAGCGCGATCTGGTCATCGGCCATGATGTTCAGTTGCGTGACCATCTGCGGCAACAGCGAGTCGACGACTTCCAGTGACTTCACCGCGTCCTTGATGTTCTCCGCCAGTTTGTCGACGCTGTCCATCATGTCCCACAGCGACCGGAACGCCCAGCAGACCGGGATGTCGTAACAGTGTGGCTCCCAATAGAAATAGCTGCGGATCGGCCTCATGAAATCATCCAGGTTGGACAGCTCCTCGTCCATCTGTTCGGTGAGGGCCTGCATCTCCTCCATGGTCAGCACCGTGGAGTGCATTTCGTCGGCCAGTCTCTGGGTCAGTGCGATCGTGGTCTGCAGTACCTCGACGGTGTGCCCCATGATCTGTGCTTGTTTTTCGGTATTGGCGTTCTGCTCCCGCGTGAACGGCAGCTGCTGGCCGTTGGCACTGCCCTGCACCGTGAACAGGTAAGGCAGTGAGGCATGCTCCAGCGCGCGTCCCATCGGTCGCGTGATGCTCTGCACCATCGCAACACCGGGCAGGCGGATCAGGGCCTTGGCCACCCGATCCAACGAGATGAAGTCCGCCGAGTTGCGCATGTCGTGGTCCGACTCGACCATCAGCATCTCGGAGAACAGCTTGCTCCTGGCGAAATGCCGGTCTGCGGCGGCGAATCCCAGGTTGGCTGCCGAGTTGCGCGGCTGATAGGTGCGGTCGTCGAAGCTGACCTGGTAGGTCGGCACGAACACCGCCCCGGCCGTCACCAGCGCGGCGCTGGCGGTCAGGATCGGCTTGGGCCAGCGCACCACGCTGGTGGCAATCCGGCGGTACAACCGCGCCTTGACCGTTCGCTTCGGATCGAACAACCCGAACAGGCTGCCGACGCACAGGATGGCCGGGCCGAGCGTCAAGGCGCCCACCACGGTCAGCACCATGCTGATGGCCACCGCCGGCCCCATGGTGTTGAAGTAATTCAGCCGAGCGAAGCTCAGGCAGAAGGCGGCACCGGCGATCGTCAGGCCCGAGCCCACGATCACGTGCGAAACGCCCCGATAGGCCGTGTAATACGCGTCTTCTCGGCTTTCGCCGTTCAATCGCGCCTCGTGATAGCGGCCCATCAAGAAGATGCCGTAGTCCGTTCCCGCACCCAGCGTCAGTGACACGACCATGTTCACCGCGAACGACGACAGCTGGATGTAGCCGAAGTGCCCGAGTGCCGCGATGACCCCCTTGGCGGCCAGCATCAGGATCAGTACCCCGAACAGTGGCACCAGCATGGTGATGAAGGAGCGATAGACCAGGAGCAGCATGACGATGATCAGGAAGATCGTGGCGATCGTGATGTTGTTCAGGCTCGAATTCGCTGTCGCCACTGTGTCGGCGGCCAGCGGCGCCGCGCCGCTGACATAGACCTTGAGCCCCGCCGGCGGGTCGGAGGTCGCGACGGTGTGCCGCACGGCGGCGACGGAGTCGTTGGCCTGCATCTGGCCGATGTCACCGGCCAGGCGCAGCAACACGTAGGCGGCCTTGCCGTCGAGGCTCTGGGCGCCGGCGGCGGTGATCGGTTTGCCCCAGGTGTCCATGACGTACTGGACATGTTCGGTGTCAGCGCGCAGTGTGCGCACCAGGTCGTCGTAGTAACGGTGGTCCTGGGCACCCAACGGGCGGTCGGCCTCCAGCACGAGCATGGTCATGCTTGTGGAGGTGGACTCCTCGAACTTCTCACCGATCGCCAGCATGGCGGCCTGCGAGGGCGCGTAGGTCGGCACCATAGGGCCGGCTAGTTCCTCGGCGACCTTCTCCACCTGGGGCACAAAGGTGTTCGTGGTCATGGCTAGCAGGCCCCAACAGACGATGATCGGTATCGCCATCAGGCGGACCATCCGCGCGACGATAGGCCGCTTCTCGGGATGCTCGCTCATGCGGACTTCACTCGGCAGGTGATGTCTGCGTTCGCATGACTGTTGGTGTGCTCGTCGCGGATCACGTCGTCAACCAGGATCCGGCAGCCGACATAGTCACCGCGCACCTGCACCGAGATGCTGCCGGACACCACCGTCAGCATCGTCGTCTCATCATGCGTCCACGGCAGAGCGTCCAACTCGACAGTGTGGGGATGCCCATTGATATCGAGGTAGGAAAGCAGTGCGCCGTCGCCGACGGAGCCGAACACCTCATAGGTGAGCTTCTTCGGGTTGAACTGCTCGGGTGCCTGCGGCGGATTGACGGTCAAAACCGGTCCCGGAGCCGACATCTGGTGAACCTTCCACATAGACAGCCCACCCAGGCTCAGCGCGATCACGGCGACCAGCGGCATCCAGGCGCGCGCCAGCACCGACCTGCGCGGCTGCGGACTCACTCGGCCACCACTTTCGACGCCGCCGGAAGCAGCTTGTTCAGCTTTCTGATCCGCATGATCTGGGCCGTCATGTTCAACGATCCAAACATCGGGATCAACCCGATGAACGTTCGTTCCGACGGCGTGGCGCCGTGCAGTTGCTCCAGGCTGCCCAGCACATAGAGGCAGCCCAGCGAGAACGTGGCGGCGGGGATGCAGAAGGCCCACGGAGAACGTAGATCGGTGACGGCGCGGGTCGCGAACTCCAGCTCTTCGGGCGACATCGGCTGGCGCTTGCGGAGTTTGGTCAGCACCGCCCGTCGGGCGCCTATTCCCTCACTGATCGGCAGCGGGGGCCGACTCCGCAGTCGCCGGATATAGAAGAACAACCCGGTGCCGAAGCCCAACAGCGCGACGAACACAATCGCCGCCAGATCGCCGAACAGGTGCCAGTTGGTGCCGAACATATTCCAGTTCATCGCTTACGCCAGCCCCCAATCCGTCGCTCGCAACAGTCAGCGCCCCGGTGGGCCTGGACAGCTGATTAGGGATGCTAAACGTCTCGTAATGAGACGTCAACATCTTATTATGGTACTACGCTGTGGCTATCATGGGAATCGTGGACGAGCAGTGCCAGGAACTCACCGGTGCGCAATCCCGCACGCGGGCAGCCATTCTGGAGGCGACGGCATCGGTACTGGCCCGCGACCGCACCGCTACGCTGCCAGAGATCGCCGCGGCCGCTCAGGTCGCCCGCTCGACTCTGCACCGTTACTTCAGCGACCGGGATCGGTTGATCTACGAAACCACGCTGGATTCGATCCGGGTCATCAGCGACATCCTCGCGGCCGCGGCGACCGCTGAGGGTCCGGCGATCGACGCGATGCGACGCGTGATCACCACGCTCGCCCCGGAAGGCGATCGGATCGTGTTCCTGTTCGCCGACCCCGCGGTGCTGCGCGACATTCCCGCCGAGGACCTGCCGGACTCCGCGCCGATCCTCGACCTCATCGTTCGCGGCCAACACGAAGGTGTCTTCGACCCCGACATCAGCGCGGAGTGGATTCGGGTCGCACTGTTCGGCCTGTTGGTCAAGGCCTGTAGCGAGGCGGCGCGCGGCACGGTGCCGCGGCACAGCATCGTGCCGACGCTCACTCGGATCTTCGAGCGCGGCGTGACAGTCGGCTGACCCGAGGCCCCGGAGCTCTGTGGATGAACCGGACCACCCTCACGGGCAAGCCGAGCTGCCCGCCACCGCGGGCGCCTGGCACGACGGAGCGCTTGATCCCGAGCATCTGCGGGTGATCCAGGACTTCCTCCGCAGCCTTCCCCAATCCACTCCCGCGCCCACCGTCGAGGAGGCCGAGCAGTTTCTCGTCGAGCAGGCCACCACCCTGCGCCCCGCCGCCCGCTCAGGCCGTAAACGGTGCACGAAGCGCGGGCAATACCAAGGAGTCGATGACCTGACGGACGAAAGGTGCGTCGACGGTGTGACCACGAACCACCTGCAACAGCCCCATCGCCAGGACGACGTCGGCGACCAGTGACCAATCCCGGTCGGCATCGATCTCCCCGCGCGCCGCGGCCTGCGCAATGATCTTGGCGACCAGGCCCTTGCCTTTCACCAACACCAGATCGTCGACGGCAGCGGCCAGATCCGGATCGTGTGCGGCCTCCAGGGCGACGCGCAGCACCAGATCGTTCGGGAACGGCTCGTTGTCGTTGCGTCCGATCTGTTCGATGAGGGCGTCAAGGTCGCCGGCCAGGCTGCCGGTATCGGGCGTGTCTTTGATGAGCAGATCGGGCCGCCAATAGATGAGTGCATCGGTGACCAGCGCCGCCTTCGACGACCATCGGCGGTAGATGGCCGCCTTCCCGACCCCCGCACGTGCCGCGATGTCGTTCATATTGGCTGCGTCGTAACCATTTTCCGACACGACCGCCAAGGCGGCGTCCAAGATCGCGGGATCGCGGGACCGGTCCAGCCGTCCGTCGGTACGTTGCCGCAGTCTGGACTCCATGGCGTCACACCGTCGTCGGCTGCGGGATCGGCGCGGTATCGGCGGCCGGCTCCGGCGCCGGCCGGTCCCTCATGGCAAAGGTGTTCAGCGGCCACCAGAACCACCGGCCCAGCGCCGCGGCGATCGATGGGGTCATGAATGCGCGCACGATGAACGTGTCGACCAGCAGTCCCAACGCGATCGCGGTGCCCAACTGTCCGATCACCCGCAGGTCACTGACCATCATCGATGCCATCGTCGCCGCGAACACCAGTCCCGCCGCCGTGACCACCCGGCCGGAAGCGCCCATGCCGCGGATGATTCCGGTATTGAGGCCGGCCCCGATCTCCTCTTTGAGTCGCGAGACCAACAGCAGGTTGTAGTCCGACCCCACGGCTAACAGGATGATCACCGTCAGCGGCAGCACGATCCACTGCAGGCCCAGCCCGAGGATGTCCTGCCACAGCAGCACTGACAGACCGCACGCCGTCCCCAGCGACGCCAGCACCGTGCCGACAATGACCAGCGACGCCACCAGGCTGCGGGTGATCAGCAGCATGATCGCGAAGATCAGGATCAGCGTGGACAGGCCGGCGATCATCAGGTCGATCTTCACGCCGTCCTGCATGTCGCTGTACATCGAGGCGGTACCTGCCAGTGACACCTTCGAGCCTTCCAGCGGAGTTCCCTTGATCGCGTCCGCGACGGCTTCCCTGATGCCCTGGACGTGCTTGATCCCATCCACCGAAGCGGGGTCGCCCTGGTGGGTGATGATGAATCGCACGGCGTGGCCGTCGGGTGAGACGAACATCTTCAGACCCCGGATGAAGTCAGGGTTGTCGAAGACTTCCGGCGGAAGATAAAAGGAGTCATCGTTTTTCGCCTCGTCGAAGAATTTGCCCATCAGGGTCGATCCGTCGGCGTTCTCCTGCAGGTGGCGCTGGATACCCGACATCGAGCTGTGGGTCGCGAGCATGAATCCGCGCATCTTCTTCATCGAGTCGATGGTCTTGGGCAGGTCCTCCAGCATCTGCGGCATCAAGACATCGAGCCTGTCGATGTCTTTGACGGTGGTGCCCATGTCATCGGTCATGGTGTCGACATCGTCGAGCATGTCGAACATCGACCGCGTCGCGGCGCAGATGGGGATGTCGAAACAGTGTGGCTCCCAATAGAAATAGCTTCGCAGAGGACGGAAGAAATCGTCGAAGTCCGAGACATGCTGGCGCACGGTCTCGATGTCGATCTGCAACTCATGCATGTGGGCGGTCATGTCGTGAGTGTTGTCGACGACCTGCTGCATGACCCCGTACATGTGCTCCATGGTGGCGACGGTCCGGCCCATCTCGTCGGCCTGCTCGAGCATCGACGCCATGCTGTCGTTCATGAACTTCGCGGTCTGCAGCTGGCCGGAGGCCTGCATGGCGATCTGAAAGGGAATGGAGCTGTGCTCGATCGGCGCCCCGAGGGGGCGGGTGATGGTCTGCACCCGCCCGATACCGCGTTCGTGAAAGACGCTCTTGGCGATTCGGTCGATGACCAACATGTCCGCGGGATTGCGCAGATCATGGCCGGCATCGACCATCAGTAGTTCCGGGTTCATCCGCGCTTGGGAGAAGTGCCGCTCCGCTGCCGTTTGCGCGACGTTGGCCGCGATGTTGTCCGGGGTGAAATTCCGGTCGTTGTAGTTGGGGACGTAGGTCGCCAGAGCCAGGAACCCGACCGCCGCGATGAACGCCGTCACGACGATGATGGGCTTTGGCCAGCGCGTCACCAGGGTGCCAATACGACGCCAGCCCCGTTCGGAGACTTCGCGTTTGGGGTCGAAGATGCCGAACTTGGACGCGACCACCAGCACCGCCGGGGCCAGGGTCAGTCCGGCCAGCATGGTGGCCACCAAGGCGATGGCGCACGGCACGCCCATGGTCTGGAAATACGGCAGCTTGGTCGCGGTCAGGCAGAGGCACGCGCCCACGATCGTCAGGCCCGAACCCACGATCACGTGTACAACACCGTTGTAGGCGGTGTAGAACGCCTCTTCGCGATCCTGGCCGCGAGACCGGGCCTCGTGATAGCGGCCCAACAGGAAGATGAAGTAATCGGTGCCGGCGGCGATGGTCAGCATCGTGACCATGCTGACCGCGTACGGGGTCAGGCCGATGATGTCGAGGTTGCCGGCCGTGGCCACGATGCCTTCGGCCGCATACAGCTCGAAGCGGACCAAGATCAGCGCGACGATCGCCGACCTCAGCGAGCGGTAGATGACCAGCAGCATCACGAAGATGACGCCGATGGTGACCGCCGTCATGAGTTCCATGCTGTTGTGGGCCGCGATCAGGGTGTCGGTGTTGAGCACGGTGTTACCGGCGACGTGGGCCTGCACGCCCGGTGGTGCCGGCACCCCGTCGACGATCTTGCGCACCGCCGCCACCGATGCGTGGCTGGGCGTGGTGCCCTGGGCGCCGTCGAGGAACACCTGCACGTAGGCGGCCTTGCCGTCCGGGCTCTGGGAGCCGGCGGCGGTGAGCGGATCGCTCCAGAAATCCTGCACGTTCTGCACATGCTTGTCGGCCTTGAGCTTGGCGACGATCTCGTTGTAGTACTCGTGCGCGCTGTCCCCGAGCTTGTCGTCGCCTTCGAGCACGACCATCGCGGTGGAGTCGGTGTCGAACTCCTCGAACTTGTGCCCGATGGTCATCATGTCTTTGAACGCGGGCGCGTCCAGCGGCGCCATCGGCACCGAGTGCTTGCCCGCCACCACACCGAGCTCCGGGGTGAACACCGTGGTGCCGATCGCGATGAGCAACCAGAACAAGATGATGGGCACCGCCATGACCCAGAGCAGCCGGGCGATGCGGGACCGCGGTGCGTGCGGCAGATCGTTGCTCATACGGATTTCACCAAGCAGTAGATGAAGGGCTTGTATTCGTCGATGCTGCGGTCATCCCGGACGTTGTCGTCGACGATGATCCGGCAGCGTAGGTGCTCCATGGCGGTGTCGCCCTGCGCGACGATGTTGGCCGACATCGACGGCAGGGTGGTGATGATGGTGTGCGACCACGGCAGTGGGGCGTCTTCGACGAGATGCGGCTGCCCGTTTTCGTCGAGGAAGTTGACGTTCACGGTGCCCCCCGAGGGGGCTGTCAGTTCATACGTGATGTGTTTGGGATTGAACGGTTTCGTATCGTCGGCATTGGCGTCGGAGGTCGCCATCCGCGCGCCTTCACCGAAGCTGTTCCGCACCCGGACAACCACATAGGCGCCCAGCGCAATCACGACGACAAGAAGCAGAGGTATCCACAGCTTCTTGAGCAGAGCGAACACGCACCATCTCCTTGCCTTGCCCACCGCCGGGATAGGCCCACCGCGCAGAACGAGAAAGCGGCGGAACCCGAGTTCCGCGTGGGCCGCAACGGACTGTACCGCATCGTCAACTGGCCACGGAAGGCTCTGCTCCGGTAGCCCGCAGCGCCCGGCTACGCCGCGCTCGCGATCCCCGCTAGGGTGCTTTAGTCGGCCTTCCGCAAACCAGCCGATAGAACGGTTGAGTCAACTCATGACCACAGCAGAGACGTCGGCGCTGGAATCGCGGGTCGGCCACTACTACCAGATGGATGGCACCTACCTGGTGGGCCGGGAGAAGGTACGCGAATACGCGCGGGCCGTGCAGGACTATCACCCCGCACACTGGGACGTCGCCGCCGCCGCGGAAATGGGTTACTCGGGGCTGGTGGCCCCATTGACATTCACCTCGACCCCAGGCATGTCGTGCAACCGGCGCATGTTCGAATCCGTCGTCGTCGGCTACGACACGTACATGCAGACCGAAGAGGTTTTCGAGCAGCACCGCCCGATCGTGGACGGCGATGAACTGACCATCGACGTCGAGCTGACCTCGGTGCGCCGCATCGCCGGACGTGACCTGATCACCGTCACCAACACCTTCACCGACACGGCGGGCGAAGTGGTGCACACCCTGCACACCACCGTCGTCGGGGTGACCGCCGAGGACATCGGCCCGGAGGTCAAGACCGCGGTTCAGCGCGCGATGATGCACGACGTCAACATTCTCGACGTCGGCGAATCGGCCGCCCGCTATGAAAGGACCGTGCGGCCCACCGGCGAGATCCGGATCTCCGAGGGTGGCCTGACCCGCATCCCTGCGACCCCGTCCTTCGAGGACGTAAAGGTCGGCGACGCGCTGCCGGTGCATCACACCCGGCTGTCCCGGGGTGACTTGGTGAACTACGCCGGTGTCGCCGGCGACGCCAACCCCATCCACTGGGACGAGGACATCGCCAAGCTGGCCGGCCTCCCCGACGTGATTGCCCACGGCATGCTCACCATGGGCCTGGGCGCGGGATTCGCCTCCTCCTGGACCGGCGACCCGGGCGCCGTCACCCGCTACGCCGTGCGACTGTCCGCTCCGGCCATAGTGTCGGCCAAGGAAGGCTCCGACATCGAGTTCAGCGGCCGGATCAAGTCGCTTGACCCGGCGACCCGCAGCGGTATCATCTTGGTCGCCGCGAAGTCCGAAAGTCGGAAGATCTTCGGTCTCGCGACCATGAACGTCCGCTTCCGCTGACCTCCGCCCCGTTGCGGGCATCCGCAAGCCTGACAGGCCATCCGCAGTACAGAAACAGCGAAGACCCAGTTTGCTGACAGCTAGTTTCCAGCAAACACTGCGTACTATCAGTCCGACTGAGATGGCGCTTGTGAAGACTATTCCGCCTACACGAAGAGACGCGGACCGGCTTCGATAAACCGGCTGACGACCCAGCCGGAATACTCGAACGGGCTGCGATTTCTTTCGTTTGGAATAAACGGCATTAGGGCCGTCAAAAAGCTTGATGTAAGCGAGGAATCGCCGCAGATAGCTTGATGACAGCTGTCTCACAACAGTTTTCAAAGATGTACTGGTACCACTATCAACTGAAAAATGTCGCACGCTGTTTACATCGCATGGACCTCGAATAGACAACGGCCGTCTAAGATTTGGGTTCTCGGTGGAGAGTTTCGAGCGTCGATAGTCAGGACGCGTGACGTAAGGAGTCACCCGAGATGGATTTTGCTGCATTGCCGCCGGAGATCAACTCCGGCCGGATGTACGCGGGTGCGGGCTCCGGCCCCCTGCTGGCGGCCGCTTCGGCTTGGGACGCGCTCGCTGCGGAATTGGGTTCTGCGGCTTCGTCCTATGAGTCCGTGGTTTCCAGCCTCACGGGGGAATGGTCCGGCCCGTCGTCCACGTCGATGGCCGCCGCGGCCGAGCCGTACGTGACGTGGATGAGCACGACCGCCACACAGGCCGAGCTCTCTGCCAACCAGGCCCGCGCCGCGGCAGCCGCCTATGAAGCGGCCTTCGCGGCCACCGTGCCGCCGCCGGTGGTCGCGGCAAATCGGACGCAGCTGGCAACCCTGATCGCGACGAATTTCCTCGGGCAGAACACCCCAGCGATCGCGGCCACCGAGATTCACTACGCGGAGATGTGGGCCCAAGACGCCGGGGCGATGTATGGCTACGCCGGAGCGTCTGCGGCAGCAACGCAGCTCCCCCCGTTCAGCCAGCCCCCGGAGACCACCAACCCGACCGGCGCGGCCAATCAGATGGCGGCATCGGCAGAGGCGACCGGAAACTCGGCGGCCTCCAACATCTCGCAGCAGGTCTCCCAGCTGCTCAATGCGATGCCCCAAGCGCTGCAGTCGCTGGCTTCCAACCCCGTGGGGACCGCGGCGGCCACGACATCGACTCCATTCCTGGACAGCTGGAACACGATCTTCTCCACACTGGTCGGGCCAACAACCCCGCTGGGCTGGTCGACAATCCCCGGTGGCTACTGGCTGGCGTTCGGACAGATGTACTCCTGGATCATGAACGGGATGGCTGCGCAGTCCTTCTTCGCCGGCCCGAAAGCCATTACCGGAGCGCTGCTGCCGCTGGCGCCGCTGGCGCAGACGGCACTACCGGCGGCAAGCCTGAGCAGTGCCACAAGTGTTCTGGGCAACGCGGCATCGGTCGGCAAGCTCTCGGTGCCGGCCTCGTGGGCGGTTGCGGCTCCCGCGACCAAGCTGGTCAGCATGGCTTCGTCACTGCCGGCAGCCCTTGAGGCCGCGCCGATGGCCGCGGTCGCCGGTCAGGACGCCATGTTCGGCGAGATGGCACTGTCCAGCCTGTTGGGCCGTGGCATAGGCGGCACCGCAACCCAAACCGTTGGCGCGGCGACCCGTTCCATGCGCAGCAGTGGCGGCTCCGATGCCTTCGGCCCCATTCCGCCCGGTGAAGCCGATCCCGCGGCCGCCACCATCATCGTCATTCCGGCGCTCGATGAATGACCCGGCTATGACCAAACGTGGTGCCTGCCCGCTGACCCGGTCGCACGCGACCAGATAAGGGTGTCGAAATGTACTTCTCTTTGCTCCCGCCGGAAATCATCTCGGCCAATATGTACGCCGGCCCCGGGTCCGCGTCGCTCATTGCCGCCGCCACGGCGTGGGGGCGTCTCGCCAGCGAATTGAGCACCGCCGCATCCGAATACAACGCGGTGCTAGCCTCGCTCACCGGTGAATCGTGGACCGGTCCGTCGGCAACGGCGATGGCGGCCGCCGCCCAGCCATTCACCGCCTGGATGTCGACGACCGCGGCCACCGCGGCTCAGGCGGCCACCCAGGCGCAGGCCGCGGCCACGGCCTACGAAGCGGCGCACGCGGCGACCGTTCCGCCGGAAGTCGTTACGGCCAACCGCACCCAGAACCAGATGCTGTATGCCACGAACTTCCTCGGCCAGAATCTCGCGGCCATCGCGGCCAACGAAGCCCAGTACCTGGAGATGTGGGCGCAGGACGCCGCCGCCATGCAGACCTACGCCGCATCGGCTGCCGCGGCCACCAAGATCACCGCGTTCACCGAGCCTCCGCAGACCACCACCGGGACCGCCGAAGCCACGTCGGCGGCGGCGAACGCGGGGCCGGCGGCAGCCACCGCGGGCAGCAACCCGATCGTCGATTTCTTCGCCCAACTGGCGACCCAGTACAACACCTTCGTCAATAACCTGCTCGTCCAACTGACCGGCAATCCGAGTGCTCCGGCCAACTTCGCGTCGGTGTTCTCGGCCCTGAAGGGTCCGGCGGGGCTGACCACGCCGTTCAACGACATTTCGTTGCTGACTAACTTCCCGATCCAGAACGCCCTCAAGTTCGGAACTCCGGTGGGCCGCGTTTTCGAAGGCCTGCCGCTCAGCGGCCTCGGCGCCGGGATTCGTGCCGGAACCGCCTCCGCGGGCCTGGCGTCGACGGTGTCGGCCACCATGTCCGAGGCGAACCTGGTGGGCAACCTGTCCGTCCCGCCGAGTTGGGCCTCTGCCAGCCCGGCGATCCGGCTGGCGGCCACCGGCGCCCCCGCCGCAGCCCTGGCTGCCGCCCCCGCCTCGGGGATGGCCGGCGGCATGCTCAACCAGGCGGCGCTGGGCAGCATGGCCGGCGGAGCCCTGGGAACTGCCCGCCCTCGCACGGTAGGTGGCAGCGGGCGGATCCGGATCCAGGGCGGCAAGGCGAAGACCCCCGTCAAACTCGACGCGGTGATCGCCAAGCTGCAGAGCCAGCCCGAGGCGGTCCAGCACTGGAACGTAGACCAGGCCGGACTCGACGAACTGCTTGACGAACTGTCCCGTAAGCCCGGCGTTCACGCCGTGCACCTCAAGGGCGCCAAGAAAGCCGCAGCCCCACTCAGCTGACGCCGATCAGCGGCGCCACCCCTTCCCCCACCTTCCCTGAAAGAGAGAGACATGCTTCTCGAGTTCTGGCAGAACTTCACGCACAACCTGTTCAAGCCGCTGTTGTTGTTCTTCTACTTCGGCTTCCTGCTCGCACTGGCCAAGGTGCCGTTCGAGTTTCCGAACGCGGTGTATCAGGGCCTGACGATGTACCTGCTGCTGGCCATCGGTTGGCACGGCGGCGAGGAACTTGCCGGCATCGACATCTCCCAGATCGGCGGAATCCTCGGATTCATGCTCACCGGATTCCTGCTGAACTTCGTGATCGGCATGATCGCCTACCTGCTGCTGAAGTATCTGACCAAGATGCGAGAAGTCGATCGCGCCACGGTCTCCGGGTACTACGGCTCGGACTCGGCCGGAACCTTCGCCACCTGCATGGGCGTGCTGGCCACCGTCGGCATGGCCTTCGACGCCTACATGCCCGTCATGCTGGCGATTATGGAAATCCCAGGCTGTTTGGTGGCGCTGTTCCTGGTCGCCCGGTTGCGCCACCGGGGTATGGATGCTGCCGGCAACATGCCCCACGAGCCGGGCTACACGGTGCCGGCCGGTTCGGTCCCGGCAGCCGTCGGCGCCGCGCAGGCCGCTGGCGACCCGACCGGCGGCCTGGCCATTGAGATGACCCCCGAGCGTCGCGCGGAGACCGAAGGAACCTCCAACGGCCGCCTGATCAACCGGGAACTGGTGCGAGAGGTCTTCCTCAACCCGGGCATCTGCCTGCTGCTCGGCGGTATCGCGATCGGCTTCATCAGCGGTCTGCAGGGCTCGAAGGTCACCGGGGTCGACGACCCGGTCTTCGTCACCGCGTTCCAGGGGGTCCTGTGCCTCTTCCTGCTTGAGATGGGCCTGACCGCGGCGCGCAAGCTCAAGGACCTGAAGTCCGCCGGCCGTGGCTTCATCCTGTTCGGTCTGCTGGTACCCAACGTCTTCGCAACGCTGGGCCTGTTTGTCGCACACACCTACTCGCAGCTGACCGGCGTGCACTTCCAGCTGGGCACCTACGTTCTGTTCGCCGTGCTGTGCGGTGCGGCGTCGTACATCGCCGTGCCCGCGATCCAGCGGCTGGCGATTCCGGAGGCCAGTCCCAGCTTGCCGTTGGCCGCTTCCCTGGGCCTGACGTTCTCCTACAACGTCACGATCGGTATCCCCCTCTACATCGAGATTGCGCATCTCATCACGTCGCAGTAGGGAGGTTGCACAGCATGGATATCCCAGGCAGCCGAGTGAAGAGTAGGAGGACCGGCATGCGCAGTGCGTTATCGATATTGGGAGTCGCCGCCGTCATCGGATGCGCCGCGCCGGCGTACGCGGATCCCGACGGCGACGACAGCGGCGGCGATACAGTCTTCCTGACTTCCCTGAAGGCGGCCGGACTGACATTCAACAGCAACGATCAGGCCATCGTGGCCGGCCATGCCGTCTGCAGCATGGCTAACAACGGCGACTCGGGATTGCAGGTCGTCAAACGACTCACGACCGACAACCCCGGGCTGACCATGGACGGCGCCTCGCAGTTCGCGGCGATCGCCGCCAAGGCTTACTGTCCGCAGCACTTGACGAAGTAGTCCTCGGGCAACTGAAGAAGTAGCCGTAGGCCGGTTCCGCCCAGCGGAGCCGGCCTACGCTTTTGTCAGCTCTGCGTAGCGGGCGATATGGGAGTCGGTGGTTCCGAACTCGTATTGAATTGCGGTGAGCCGCTTGAAGTAATGGCCGATCGCCAGCTCTTCGGTCATGCCCATCCCGCCGTGCAGCTGCACGGCCTCTTGGCCGACGAATCGGGCCGCCCGACCGATGGTGGCCTTGCCCGCCGACACCGCACGGGCACGGCTGGCTTCGTCGGCCTCAAGGTTGAGGATCGCCAGGTAGACGGCGGCGGCCGCCTGCTCAACCTCCATGAACATGTCGACCATGCGGTGCTGCAGAGCCTGGAAACTACCGATTGGCTGCCCGAACTGCTGACGTTGTTTGCAGTATTCGACGGTGTCCGCCAAGACTTTCCGCATGCAGCCGACCGCCTCGGAGCAGATCGCCGCAGCACCCTCGTCGCGGGCCTGAGCCAATGACGGCCATGCGGCGCCCCGCTCGCCCAGCAACGCGTCCGCGCTGAGCCGCAGATCGGTGAAGGTGACGTCGGCTGCGCTCCGGTCGTCGATGGTGCGATACGGATGCAGGGTGATTCCCGCGGCATCGGCCTCGGTGAGGAACAACGAGATTCCGTCGTCGCCCTCGATCCGGGCGGTGATCAGCAGATGGGTTGCCAGGGGTGCCGCCACGGCCATGATCTTCGAGCCGTTCAGCACCCAGCCGTCCCCATCGGGGCGCGCCAGGGTGGCTGCGTCCTGCCAACGATCGGCCGAATCGGGCTCCGTGGCAGCCAGTGCCGCAATCGCGTTACCGGCCACGAGTTCCTTGAGCACACCGGCTGCGACCGGGCTACCGGAACGGTGCAGCAGTCCGCCGGCGACAACGACGGCGTCGACGTAGGGCTCGATCACCAGCGCATGCCCCAGCGCTTCGGTGATGACCATGAGTTCGACTGCGCCGCCGCCAATTCCGTCGAACTCTTCGGGGAACGTCGCGCCGAGGATGCCCAGCTCACCGGCGAAAGCGCGCCATATCTCGGGCTGCCAGCCGGAGCCGGTCTTGGCCGCCGCGCGGCTCGTCTCGAGGTCGTAGCGTGCGGCGAGGAACTTGGTGATGCCGTCACGCAGCATCTGCTGCTCAGTGTTCACGTTGAAGTCCATTAGAGCCCCAATGCCGCCTTGGCCAGAATATTCCGCTGAATTTCGTTGCTACCGGCGTAGATCGAGCCGGCCCGGTCGTTGAAGTAGCGTAGCGGGGCCACCGCCTGCCACGGTTCGCCAGACGCATACCCGTCGGTGGGAGGCACATAGTCGGCGATCGGTCCCCCGGGCGCGGTGACATGCGGCTGATAGATCCGCCCGCGCGGTCCGGCCGCTTCCAAGGCGAGGGCGGTCAGCTCCTGGCTCAGCTCGGTGCCCAAGATCTTGAGCATCGACGACGACGCTCCGGGATTGCGCCCCTCGGCGACAGCGGTGAGCACCTGGTACTCCAGGATCTCCAACACCTCGGCACGAATCCGCGCATCCGCCAGCTTGCGGCTGAAGGCATCGTCGTCGGCGAGCTTGCCACCGGCCGGCCCCGGCTGGTTCTTGGCCGCCGTGGCGATCTCCTCGGCCACCACCTGCAGGCCCGGCGCCACCGCCCCGCCGCCGCGCTCGAACTCGAGCAGATACTTCGCGACGGTCCAGCCGCTGTCGATCTCCCCGATGACGTTGGTCTTGGGGACCCGCACCTCGTCGAAGAACACCTGGTTCTGGATCTCTTCACCGGAGGTCATCACCAGCGGCCGGATCTCGATACCGGGAGAAGTCATGTCGATCAGCACGAACGTGATGCCCTGCTGCTTCTTGCCGGTCCGGGACGTGCGGACGAGCGCGAACATCCAGTTCGCCTCACCGGCGTGGGTGGTCCAGATCTTGCTGCCGGTGCAGACCAGGTCGTCGCCGTCGACGGTTGCCGCCATCGACAGGGCCGCCAAGTCCGATCCGGCCTCCGGCTCGGAGTACCCCTGGCAGAAGAACACCTCGCCGGTGAGAATCCGGGGCAGGAAGTAGTCCTTCTGCGCGTCCGTCCCGTACCGGACGATCGCGTGCGCGACCATCCGGATTCCCATCGGCGACAGCGACGGTGCACCGGCAAGGGTCGACTCGCGACTGAAGATGTAGTGCTGGGTCAGGCTCCAATCGCAGCCGCCGTGCTCCACCGGCCACGCGGGCGCCGCCCAACCCCGCTCGTGCAGAATCGCCTGCCACGCCATGCTGGCCTCGTGATCGGCGTAGACACTGGTCATCAGCCGACCCGCTCGACGCAGCTCCGGGGTCAGTTTCTGGTCGAGAAAATCCCGAACCTCCGATTGAAACGCCCGGTCTTCCTCTGACCACCGCAGATCCATTAATCTCCCCTGCCGTACCGGCGGATAGACGCTTTCCGCGCAGTCTAGCGTCCAGTTTGTGAGCGCCGATTCCGCCCGCGTTAGGCGATCAAGCGGTCTGCTCAATTCCGTTCGAAGGACACCCGATCCGAGGTCGGGGATCATGACGGAGTGACCAAGTCCCGGTCGGAGGTCCCGTCGGAGTCGCAGGCGCCGACTCCCTCGGCGGCGCCCCTAAAGACGGTGCACACCTTCTGTCGGTACTGCATGTCGTCGTGCGGACTGGAAGTTACGGTCCAGGACAACCGAATCCGCAAGATCTCGGCCGACAAGCTCAACCCCCACAGTTGGAGCGACTTCTGCGCCAAGGGCCGTACCGCCAATCAACTGGTCGAGCATCCGCGCCGGATCATGCGGCCGATGCGGCGGGTCGGTGATTCCTACGTCGAGGAGGACTGGGACGTGGCGATCCGCGACATTGCGTCGCGGATGAACGCGCTGATCGATGCCGGAGGCCCGGATGCGATCGGTACGTACTACGGCAACCCGTCGGGACACTCGGCATCGAACGTGATGTTCATGAATGCCTGGATGGACGCCATCGGCACCAACAGTCGCTTCGCCGTGGGCTCCGTCGACCAGAACGCACTGCATGTCGTCGCCGAGGCGATGTACGGATCGGCACTGATGGTTCCGGTATCTGACATCGACAACTGCGACTACTTCCTGCTGGTCGGCACCAATCCCGCGGTGAGCGGCTGGAACTGGCTGGAGACGGCGCCCGGTGGTTGGCGCCGAGCGCTGACCCGCCAGCAGAACGGAGCCACCATCGTGGTGGTCGATCCCGTGCGTACCGAATCCGCCGAGAAGGCCGACGTCCACCTGGCGGTGCGGCCGGGGCAGGACTGGGCGTTGCTGCTGGCGATGGTGAAGGTGATTCTCGACGAGGGTCGCCAGCACCGGGACGACTGCGCGGACCTGGCGACCGGCATCCCGGAATTGGAGCGGTTGGTCGCCGACGCGGATCTCGACGACCTGTCGGGCCGGTGCGGCATCGACCGGCATCTGATCGAGCGCTCGGCACGGGATTTTGCCGCGGCCGACGGCGCGATGGTGGTGACGCGAACCGGGGTCTCCCAGCACGCGGCGGGAACCGTGGGCGAATGGCTCGGCCACGTGCTCAACGTGATCACCGGCCGGATGGACCGCCCGGGCGGTCGCCGCTTCGAGCCGGGTTACTTCGACGCGCTGAAACTGGCCGCATTGGCCAAGGCCAAACCGCACGTCAGCCGGGTGGCCGGACGCGAAATGGTCGCCGGGGCCCACGCGCTGGCGGAGCTTCCCGACGAGATCACCACTGTGGGCCACGGTCAGATCAGGGCCATGCTGATCAACTGCGGCAACCCGGTGGTGTCGGGTCCGGACGGGACCAAACTGGACAAGGCCCTCGCGCAGCTCGACCTGCTGGTGGTGATCGATCTGGTGCAGCGCGAAAGCCACCGTCACGCCCATTGGCTGCTGCCCGCACGGCATTGGCTCGAACGCGACGACCTGCTGGCGTTCACCAGCAACATGCACGACGAACCGTTCGTCCAATACGGCGCCAAGGTCGTCGAACCGCCACCCGAGGCCAGGCAGGAATGGGAGATCTTCGTCGACCTGGCGCTCGCGATGCGCAGACCCCTGTTCGGCGTCAAAGGCTTCAACACCTTCGTCCGGACGACCCGGTGGGTCGCGGCGCTGGCCGGCCGCCCGGCCCTGGCTTTCGGCCCGCACTGGCTCGACCGCCTGTTCATCCGGATGTCGCGAAAGATCAATGGCCGCAGACTGACCTGGCGCGAGATGATGGCTCATCCACACGGGATGGTGTTGGGACCGCCGGAGTTTGGTCATTTCAGGGCCGCGCTGCGTACCGACGACAAGCGGGTGCACGCGGCCCCGCCGGAGTTCTTGGCGCGTACTCGGGAACTGTTGTCCGCCCCGAGCCCTGCCGCGCCGAAGGGCTATCCGTTCCAGCTTGGCAATCGGCGGAACCGACATTCGATGAACTCCTGGCTCAACGAGCTTCCTGGGCTACACCGCTCCGGCAAGCGCAACGATGTGCTGATCAACACCCGCGACGCCGCGGACCTCGGTATTGCCGAAGGCGATCTGGTGCGGGTGTTCTCACCCACCGGCGAGGTCGTGCTGGCCGCATCTGTGTCGGAACGACCACGGCGCGGAATGGTGATCATCGACCACGGTTGGGGTTCAAGGATATTCGACCCTCGCAGCGGCGGACAGCCCGAGTCGTTCGGCGTCAATCGTAATCTGCTGGTTGACGGCCAATCCCTGGACCCGCTGTCCCAGACATCGCCACTGAGTTCGAGCTACGTCGGCGTCCAGCGACTGGAAGCCCCGAGCGCAGGGTAGAGCGGAGCCCCCCTATCGGATTCGGCCTGCAATGCCGTCTAACAGCAACGCCCGACCCTCCTCGGCGCCCTGTTTGACCAGCAGCGTCGACTCACATACGGCGACCGCCTCGTCTTCGTTCACGGTGACCACTGCCGGGCCCAGAAAGTGCGTACATCCCCGAGCGATCAGATCCTGGTGACCACGAGAGCGCACCATCGCCGCAATCTCTTCGCGGCCGGTCATCAGCCAGTTCTCGACATCGTAGATGCCGTCGTGTTGCCACAGCGCTGCGGTGGATTCGGGATCGCCGGCATCCACCAGTGGACCGTAGGACGCGATCAGCCGCTCGATCGCGCGCTCGTCCTCGATCTGCTGCAGGCGCCGCTCCAGTTCGGCCAGTCGTTGCTCGATCATCGCCCATCCCGGCGCGACAGGTCGGCCAGCTCGGCCAATGCGATCAGCTGGTCACGGAAGTGCGCCGACGAGCGCGCCGCGATCACACAGCTGACGTCGGTGGCACCGATGTCAGTGAGCCTGCCGATCCGATCGAGGGTCTGTTGCGGAGCGTCGAGCGGGTCCATCGGAGGCGTCGACAATACGACGGCGAATTCCTCTGGGAGGTCCACGGAGCCAAGGTATTTCGTCAGCTCATCGATGGTCAGGCCGAATGGTGTCCAGCCGTCGCCCAGGTCCACCGCGCGCCGAAGCGAGCGCCGGGTGCGTCCACCCACCCAGATCGGCACCCGCGGTTGCACCGCGCAGGGCTGCACGATCATCGAGTCGAACCCATAAAAGGCGCCGTGATAGGCGGGGCGGGTGATCGACAGCGACGCCCGCAACGCCTTCATCGCGTCGTCAGCGCGGGCCCCGCGGTCTTCCCACGCGCAGCCGAGCAGATCGAACTCCTCACGTAGCGATCCGACCCCGACGCCTAGGGTCAGCCGGCCACCGCTGAGCCGGTCGAGGGTCCCGTAGCGTTTGGCGAGCTCCAGCGGATGGTGATAGCCCAGCACCACAACCGATGTCACCAATCGAATCGACTGGGTGCGGGCGGCGAGAAACGCCAGCGTGGCCAACGGATCCCAGTAGGTCGTTCCGCGACCGGCCGCGGCGTCGGCGGGAACCGCGACATGTTCCGAGCAGGTGAGGTAGGCGAACCCGAGTTCGTCGGCGGCCGAGGCGATCTGGCTGATGTCCTCGACACAGCCCTCGGCTTCCCAGCTCGACGCTGTTCCGGGGACCTGGATGACGACCGGTGTCGCCAAGCCGAGCCGCATCAGCGGGACCGAATCCGGGGACCGTTGTACCGCAAGGACTCTATGCCTTTCGTTGCGCTGTGAATGTGAGGTAGCCTCATCGGAGTGAAACTAGAATGAATTTTAGTTATGGAGGCGTCTCTTGTCTAGCGGTGATCGACCCGAGTGGGCGCAGCAGTACGGCCCATGGGCTGTGGTCGCCGGCGGCTCGGAAGGTGTCGGCGCCGAGTTCGCTTTCCAGCTGGCCGAAGCCGGTATCAATCTGGTCCTGATCGCGCGCAAGCCAGACCCGTTGCGTGACACCGCTGATCGATGCAGGGCAGGTGGCGTGTGTGTCCGTGAGCTGGCTGTCGATCTGACTGCCGCGGACGCGGTCACCCGGATCGACGAGGCTACGTCGGACATCGAAGTCGGGTTGCTCATCTACAACGCGGGAGCCAACACTCACAGCGCGGAGTTCCTCGACGGCGATCTGGCGGCCTTCGAGCGGGTGCTCGACCTGAACGTGCGGACGCCGCTGGCGCTGATCCACCATTTCGGGAGGCCGATGCGCGGTCGGCGGCGCGGTGGTCTACTGCTGGTCGGGTCGCTGACCGGGTATCTCGGTTCGGCGCGGCAGACCGTGTACGGGGGCGCGAAGGCGTTCACCCGGATCTACGCCGAGGGCCTCTGGCTGGAGTTGCGCGACTACAACGTGCACGTCCTGGAACTGGTGCTCGGCGTGACCAGGACGCCCGCCATGGCACGGGCCGGCCTCAACTTCGAAATACCAAGGCTGCCGGTGTCCGATCCAGCGGAAGTCGCCCGTGAAGGGCTTGACCAGTTGTCCCGGGGACCAGTGCACGTCATCTCGGCCCACGCCGCCCTCGCCCCGCACCGCTCCGCGGATCGGGCCGAAGTGGTGCTCGGCGCCCATCGCCACATGCAGAAGTTGCTCCGAACGGCGCCCCGAGCCACCGATGCCCCGCCCGCCGGTTGAGCGCGAGGCCGCCACCCCCAGCACACCCGCGCAACGGCAACGCTGCGAGCGCATTCTCGCCACCGCCGCCCGACTCGGTGCCCGCGACGGGCTGGAGGCCGTCCGGATGCAGGATGTGGCCGATCAATCGGCGGTATCGATCGCGACCCTCTACCGCTATTACCCCACCAAGCATCACTTGTTCAGCGCCTTGTTGTTGCACTACACCCAGTCCGCCGGCCCGTCACACCCGCCGACGGGTTGTCCGGCCACCGACGTCACCGATCTCATGGTCGGCATCTGCCGATCGATGCTCGCGCGGCCGCGGCTGGCGCGCGCAATGATCACCTCGGTCAATGTCCGGCGCTCCGCGTCGACGGCAGCCGGCGACTTCGACCTGCGTTCCAACATCTTGGCCGCCGCTGGGATCTCCCGGCCGGCACCGCCAGACACCCAGTTGGCACAGCTGGTGGAGCAGTGCGCTTATGGCATCTTGTCCTGGGCGGTGAGGGGTGAAACGACGCCTGGACAAGCCGAGCGCGACATGCGGCGCGCCTGCGACCTGCTACTAGCGCCCTGGCGAAGTGATACGCACGCCAGGCCCGCGACGCTGCGCTGACGCCGCACCCGGGGGCGCGCCATCGCCTGAACGTGGCATCGCCAGCGCCGTCCCGAGGATCCAGGCGAACAAGAACGCCGGCATCGCGGTGATCGAGTATCCCTCCAGCGACAGCGGGCCACTGCGGAAGACGAACGTCAACAGCAATACCGGATGGACCACCGCGGCAGCCAGGGCCAGGTGACCGGCATACACCGGCAACGACTGGCGGGCATACACCGCGATCACGAAGGCGCCCAGCGCCACGATCAGGGGCATCCCCGACATGGCCAGCAGTCCGAACGTCAGGTCGTAGAGCAGTGACGCCGTGTCGGCGCTGCGGCGCCGGTACAGCAGGAGGTCAAAGGCGGTGAACCCGCTGAGCAGCAGAGTCAGGCATCCGATGAAACCCGCGGCGAAACAGGTCGGAAGGATCGACTTCATCGGCAGGCGATCCCGCAGGTAAGCCCACACCGCAGCGCCGAAGACGAACCACAGCGTGACGCCGACAGTATTGAGCGCCATCGTCACGACCAACCGGTCGTGATGAGCTGCGGCCCACCGCGCCAGATCGACCGAGTGCGTTCGGGTCGCCGGGAAAGACCAGATCGGATAGGCCAGCAACGTGGTCGCGGGCAGGATGACGCCCAGGACGCCGGACCACCGGGCCACTTGTGGCGCGTCCCACGATGTGCCGATCACGAAAGTTCCCCCTGTTGTCGGGCGAGGTCCCACTGACCGAAGTCCGGCGCCAGGACGTCATTGATATCCACATGCGCGCCGTCGATGACAAAACCCGGCTCCGTCGCGGTGACGATTTCTCGTTGGAAGAGTACGGCTGCAGGTTCGCGGTCTCCGTGCGACCATGCCCGGGTCTGCCATGCCCACCGATGACCCGGGCTGCTTGATTTTCCGATCACACCGTCGTTGATCGCCCAGGTGCATTGGCGGGCGCCGCCGTAGATTCCCGTGCGATCAACGCCCAGTACGGAATTGATCCCGCGAAACCATTGGACTGCCACAGCTTTCCATGTTGTGGCGTCGATGTCCTCATCGACGCTGAAGAAGATCGGCGCTGACTGCGGTCCCCCGGCCGCGGCATGCAGCCGCAGCGCCGTCTGCGCATCGGCTGCGCCACCGTCGTAGCCCCGAGTGAAATCCGACGGCGACTGCGGCCAACCCGGTTTGCCGAACTGGTAGCAGCTGGCGACCTGCAGTCCGGCGGCGCGCAGCCCGTCGGCGTAGTCGCGGGCGACAGGCTTGAAGTCGAAAGTGGCGCCTGGCCGCAGCTCGGAGACGTAGACCATCGCCCCGTCGAATCCGGCGGCCTTGATCTGCTCGGGCGAGACCAGCCGGTGGGCGAAATCGATGACCTGTAGCCCATTCGCTCCGGCCCGCCAACCGCCGACCGCCGCCCCGAGGGCGCCGGGCAGAGCCAGCGCCGGCCCGAGTAACGCGGCATACCTGAGCACGTCGCGTCGCGAAGCGAAACGCGTCACAACCCCGAAGGGTACCGGCCGCAAGGTTCTAGAACCGGCTGATCACCGATTCGCCGAAGTGACCTAAGGCCTCGACCGCATGGCCCAGGCTGTCGCCGGGAACGGCGACCTGTACCCAGGTCACGCCGGCTTGGGCCAGGCGCTCCAGACCATCAAGGTAAGCGGCGGGATCGAAATCGTCGTGGCCGAGCCGGCCGCCGACGAGATTCGCGAAGCAGACGTCGATGGTTGACCAGTCGCGGCCGGCTTCGTCGCAGCGCCGCTTCAGGTCCTCGATACCTGCTATCAGTGTCTCCAGGGAATTCATCTCGGCGGTGCGGGCGGCGCTGGCCAGACCCGGCGGCGCCGGGAACGGGGCCCAGCCGTCACCTCGCATCGCTACCCGCTGCCGCGCCTGGGCCGTGTTGCCGCCGATCCAGATAGGCGGATGGGGGCTGGTGACCGGCCGTGGGTGGGCCGTGATCCCCCGGGCACGGAAATGCCGGCCCTCGAACGAGATGTCATCACCGCTCCAGATGGCTCGGATGACGTCCAGGCTCTCTTCGACCAGGGCGGTGCGCTCGTCGAAGTCCACCCCCAAGGCGGCGAATTCGCCCTTGAGGTAGCCCACGCCGACCGCCAAGGTGAATCTTCCACCCGACAAACGGTCCAGCGTCGCACCCGATTTCGCCACCACGAACGGATTGCGGTACGGCAAGACGACGACATTCGGGATGAACCGGATCTTCTCGGTGTGCGCTGCGGCGAATCCCATTGCCACGAAGGGATCGAGGCTGTCGTGGCCGCCGGCGTCGAGCCAGCGCTGGGGCGGTGCCGGATGGTCGGTGAAGCCCATGGCGTCAAACCCGGCGGCTTCGGCGGCCCGCGCAACGGTGGCCACCCCGTGCGGGGAGGCCAGCTCGAGATCGCACGGATGGGTGACGATCGGGTAGGTGAACGCGAATCGCATGCGGCTGCCCTTCGGCGCTGGGATCGTGGAGTCGTTAGCCCTGATCGACGCGGGACGACGCGGCTATCGGCCGGACGAGGACTTCTTGCGCGGTGCTGGCCACGTGGCGACCGGTGACATCCACCATGGTGCCGTGCACCAGTGCACGGTGTCCGGCCGACGCGACGGTCTGCTGGGTGTAGAGGTGCCATCGATCGAAATGGATCGGGCGGTGCACCCATACGCTGTGATCCAGGGTCAGGCCGGTGTGGGTGGCATGGTCGACCGGCCGCGGGTGGGCACGAAACGCGGTGTCCACCAGGAGGTAATCGCTGGCATAGGCGAGCAGCACAGCGTGCAGCTGCGAGTCGCCGTCGATCCCGCGCGGCAACCGCATCCAATGCGCACGCGGACCGGGCGCTTGGGCGCCGCCGAGGAAAACGGGCGCTTCGGCGGTGCGCACTTCCAGCGGTGGGGGTCGTTCGATCCAGGTGTTGCCCCGCCCGGCCAGGTATGGCGGGGCGTGTTGCACCCAGTGCTGTAGCAACGGCAGGGCTTCAGGTCCTGGTCCCGGCAGCGGGACGGGGGCGTCGTCTGTGCTGTCCGGGCTGGTGTCGAAGGACACCGTGGCCACCATCAGGGTGCGGCCGGCCTGCTGCACGGTGACCTGCCGCGCCGACATGGTGCGCCCGTCGCGAGTGCGGTCAACGCCGATCTCCAGGGGAACCGCCGAGTCGCCGGGACGCAGAAACGAGGCGTGGATGGAATGGGCGGTGAGCTCGGGGACCGTGGCCGCAGCCGCGGCCATCGTCTGGGCGATGAGCTGGCCGCCGAAGATTCGGCCGAACCGGCCGGCTTCGTTCTCCGCCCGGAATCGGTCATCGCCCAAGGGGTGCAGCGTCAACACCTGCTGCAGCCTGGTCAATGCGTCGAGCGTGGCGCGTTCCAGTGCGCTTCCGGAGCCGAGCAGTGGACCGCGATAGTCGGGGTGAGCGGAGACCTCGGACGCCGACGTCTGCACAAGTTCCTCCTCACCCGCTGCGGCCCGTCCGCGGCGGACTGCCGACACGGGTAGCCGGTGATGTAACTGCTAGCCCATTTAAGTAAATGTGAGCGACATAGGTCAAGGACGTGGGGCGGACCTCGCTCAGGTCACCACGCACACCCGGTCAAGCGCATTGTCGGCGCCACCGAGCTGGGCGGCGGCAAGCCCGACGAGTGCTCCCCTCGCGGGGACGGGCAGCGGCTGGGCCGTTGCCCCGGAAAGCCGGTCGAGGACAGCCCTGCCTCCCCCGATTCCTCCGGGCGGCTACGGTCCCGGCACGCCGCGCTATGGCGTCAAGCTCACCGTCATGCCGCGTCCCGTCGTGGTCGGTCAGCCGACCCGATGCGCGACCTAGTCGGCGATCTCCGGCGACGCTGCCGGCGTGTCCTGATAGAGCCGTATCACGCTGATGACCACTACCAGGCCCATCATGAACCAGGTCATCTCAGCGCACGTCTCATAGACGTCCGCCAGGGGTGGCCACAACGGGCGTCACCACAACGGACAGCCGCCGACTCCGGAACTCGCCCACAATCACCCGAGCCAGAATCCAAGCCAACCAGGCCAGAATCACCCAGGCCGCCACAACCGTGAAAGGCACACCGAACGCACGGGGCCCTTCCGCGTAATGCACGTAGAAACCGAACGGGAAGCCGGTCGCGATACTGCACGCCTCGAGGCCGAGGCCCACCGTTACGGCGATGGCGAAGTAGGCGATGGCTCCGGCGGGTTTGTAGAGCGTAAACGCATGGAGCAATACGAACGCGGCCAGCGTGGCGCCCGAGATAGCCTCGGCGACAGCGGATATCGACCCGGAGCTCAAAGCCGTCGTGATCATGGCGGCGAAACAGATCGCGACTACGTACCAATCCGCCACCACCAGCGGGGCCTTGGGTACGCGCGAGGTAGTCGTCGATGTAGTGCTGACGGACATCGTCACGCACGAATCGTATCCGCCGGCGACTCGTGTTCCGCACAAAGCGACGGTCTTTGCGGAAAAGCGGCTGGGTGTTCTCGGCGCGGGCGACACCGTTAACAGCAGTCACATTGTTAACATCGGGGCCGTGTCTGACTCTCCGCGGACTTCCCGCCCTCGGAACGACGTTTCCCGACGTGACGCACTGCGGTACGCCGCCACCGCGGCCCTCACCGGGCTGGGCGCGGCGTCCGCCGGCACACCCACGGCTTCGGCTGCGGCGCCCACGCTGATCGACTACGCCATGCGCCAGATTCCGGCGCAGGACATTCGGGCCGCCGGCCACGCTGGAGTCATCAACTATGTCTCGACGTCGCGGCCCGGCTCCAGCTTCGGCGCCAAGCCGATCACCCGGCCCTACGCCGAGTCGCTGACCGCCGCCGGACTGGTGATCGTCAGCAACTACCAGTACGGCAAGCCCGGCGGCACGGCCCCGTCGGACTTCACCCGGGGATACCCCGGCGGGGTCGCCGACGCACAAACCGCCTGGAAACTGCACACCGCTGCCGGCGGTGGACACAGCGCGCCGATCTTCTTCAGCGTCGACGACGACATCGACCGCAACACCTGGAACGCCGTGGCGCTGCAATGGTTTAAAGGAATCAACTCGGTACTGGGAGTGCAACGCACCGGCGTCTACGGTGGCGTGAACGTGTGCCAGTGGGCGGCCGAAGACGGTGTTATCGGGGTCTCACGCACACCCGGCAAGCGGTGGGCGTGGCAGACCCGATCCTGGTCGCGCGGTCAGGTCGATCCCGCGGCGGTGCTCTATCAGCGGATTGTGAGTACGGCCTCGACCCCCGGCCCGATCGTCGGCGGGATCGAAGTCGACGTCAGCGACGTCCTGGCCCAGGACTGCGGCCAGTGGAATCTACATCCGTAAGGTTGTGAACCGCCGGTAGCGCGGCACTGTCACCGGGCCGGCGAACGCGCCTCGCACCGCTGTCGGAGGATCTCGCCGACTCGTTGATGTCGGCGATCGTCTTCAGCGCAGTCCGGCGCTGGTCATCGTCTAGATAGAAGATCGCCGATCGGTAGCTGCTGCCGACATCGTTCCCCTGCCGGTCGATCGTGGAGGGGTCGTGGATCTGGAAGAAGTACTCCAGCAGCGTCCGGTAGTCGATCTTGTCCGGACGGTAGGTGATCTCGACAGCTTCGGCGTGGCCTGGGTGATTGCGGTAGGTCGGGTGCGCGTTCCGCCCTCCCGTATAGCCAACTCGGGTTGAGACCACACCCGGCAGCTCGCGAATCAGATCTTGCACGCCCCAAAAGCATCCACCGGCCAGGACCGCAATCTTGTCGCGTTCTACCATGACCGGCCCTCACCAGTGCCCGCTCCATCGCAACCTGTCGGCGCCGGCTTGGCGAACAGATTCACGTAGTCCCCGTAGCCCTCGGCCTCAAGATCGTCACGGTGGATGAACCGCAGGGATGCCGAGTTGATGCAGTAGCGCAATCCGGTTTCGCCTGGGCCGTCGGGAAATACATGGCCGAGATGACTGTTCCCGCGTGCCGATCGCACTTCGATGCGGTCCATGAAATGGCTCCGATCGCGCTTCTCGACGATGTTGTCCACGTCGATGGGCTGGGTGAAGCTGGGCCAGCCCGTTCCACTGTCGAACTTGTCGAGCGATGCGAAAAGCGGTTCGCCGGAGACAATGTCGACATAAATTCCTGGCTCCTTATTGGCCAAGTACTCTCCCGAGAACGGGCACTCGGTCCCATTCTCCTGGGTGACGTGGTATTGCTCTGCGGTCAACGCGTCGATCGCGGCTTGATCCTTGCGGTATTCGTTAGGCACATACGCTCCTTGGTTGGATGGACAGTCGATCGGGGTGCTAGTTGCGGCCCGCCATAACACCTCCGTCGACGTTCAGAATTGCCCCCGTGACCCAGCTCGCCTGTTCAGAAAGCGGGTAGGTGACGGCGTTGGCCACGTCAGCGGGTGTGCCCACTCTTCCCAGCGGATGAAGCGGCGCGAATGTCGCAAGGGTGGCGTCGATCTCGTCCTTGGCTTCGCAGCCACCGCCGGGTTCGTTCCTGTTCGAGGTTGCGGCCGATCGGGGTGACGTGTCATCGCCCATGGGCATGTGCGTCCAGCCAGTCGGCGTACCGCGTGGTGAGGATGGTGGCGTTGGCGGCGGGAGCAAGGCTGTCATCGTCAATCAGCGCGCCGAAGTAACGCGCTCTCGCGTCGGTCACGACCTGACGTCGATCACCATTGGCGGCAAGGCCCGCGCGGACAAAATCGTCCATCCCGATTGCCTCCGGTCCAGCGATCTCCTTGATTCCGTTGATAGGGCGCTCGATAGCTGCCGCGGCCACGGCGGTTGCGACATCACTGCCGGCGATGGGCCGGAACAACGCCGGCGGCAGCCTGACGATGTCTTCGTCCATCGCGGAATCGGCCAAGCCAACAGCGAACTCGTAGAACGGAGTCGCTCGCACAATGGAATGGGGTTGCCCCGACTCCTTGATCAGCTTCTCCTGAGCTGCTTTCGCGGTGTTGTACCCGCTGTCTGGCATGCCTTGAGCGCCGACCACCGATAGTGCGACGTGATGTTTTACCCCCGCTTCCCGCTCAGCGGCAAGGAGATTGGCTGTGGTGGTCGTGAAGAAGTGCATCACCGGTTCATCGTCGAACAGCGGCGAGTCGGCGACGTCGACCACGACATCCACACCGGCGACAGCGTCGGCAAGACCTTCACCGCTGAGCGCGTCAACACCTGATCGGCGCGAAGCGGCGATCACATCATGTCCCCGCACGCTGAGTTTGGAGACCACCTTCGAGCCGATCAGCCCACGTCCTCCGACGACGACGACCTTCATGATGAACCTTTCACTGTTGCGTTGGCTAAGAATGGAATTCCGAGTCCGCCGGGGGCCATCAGATGCGTTCGCCAGGAAACTTCATGCCGAAGCGGCGGCACAGTTCGGGGACGCTGTCGACATCCATCTCCAGGTCGTAGCGCTGCTGCGCGGGGTGATAGGAAAGGTGGCTATCCGCACTCGGTAACCCGCAGCGCGAGCCTGCTCGTCGGTATAGCCGAAGCCGGCGACTTGCGGCTGGCAGAACGTCACTCGCGGCATCAGCGACATACCCCCAGGTCCCGCACCGAGGACGACAAGGTCGTAGTGGTCCGCAGCCGTCGGTGCCATCTCAGGTCCTACCGGTTATCGCCTGCGAAGGGTTGCGTCGATCGCGTCGGCCAACAGCCATAGCGCTAATCCCAGCAGTGCGATGTCCTTCATCAGGAATTCGCCGTCGGCCGACAAGACAGGAAATCCGCCGGCTGAAGCCTCACCAGTCCCAGGCGTCGTGATCATGAAACTCAGTGTCGTCACGAAGAACAGGGAGGCGACGGCACCACCCACGACGGCTGCCTTGGGGAACCACGGCTTGACCGCCAGCAACCCCGCGGTAATCAGTTCGACAGTTCCGTTCAGTCGCCCGAAGGCATCGATCGACAGGATGTTGTAGGTCCAACTCATCAGGGGACTGTTGGCCACCCAGTGTGAAATTCCTTCTGCCTCATAGTGGGTGAACTTCATGGCGCCGAACCAAGCAATGACGATCACCAGCCCATACCGAGCAACAATGGCCGCCTTGTCGGCCGTGCGTTCTGCTGCAGTTCCATCGATCGTCATCGTGTTGGCCCCGTTGAGTGACATGAGTTCTCCGTTCGGTGTTTTCCGTTGCCATCACCATCGGTGCGCACGGGGTGAGTTGTCCTCACCCGGGCCAGCAATTCACCCGGGTGACCGGCCCCAAAGACGGCGCCTGCTGCGGTGTACGCGCTCAGCTACCCCAACCGCGGTTCACCCGGGTGATTTCGCGCCCGGTGCGCCGTCACAACACGCCGAGCTCTCGCGCCCGCCGTACCGCCGCGCTACGGTGCTCGACGCACAGTTTGCGGTATATGGCGCGCTGATGGGTCTTGACGGTATTGAGTGAGATGTAGAGCCGCGCACCGATTTCACGGCGCGACAGTCTGGTGGCCAGCAAACGAAGGACTTCTATCTCCTTGGGGGTTAACTCCTCGCCGACCATGTTCACCTTGTCGCCGGAGCGGTTCCGGGGACCGGTCCTTCGTTCGCCTGAAACGAATAAGGTCGGGGCAATTCCAGTGCCCGCGCAACCGCGCACCAGGTTGTGAGCATCGTCAAGGACGGCCTTCGCGGACTGGTGGTCGCCGAGGCGCTCGATGATCTCCGCCTTGACCGATAGCGCTTTGGCGACCTCGGGGATCGCGCCCCCCTGTCGGGCCGCCATGATGGCCCTGTCCACGGCGGTTATCGCGGCTGTCGAGTCACCGCGCTTGTCCAGGAGTTGAGCTGCGGCAATTGACACCATCACGTCCACGAAGTGTTCCTTGTCCGCCAGGTTCCGAGAACTGCCGGAGGCCCGACGGATCTGACGTTCAGCGTCAGCGGACTGGCCTTCCTCCGCGGCAATCAACGCCAGGTAGCCCAGGGCATGGGTTCGCACGCGACGATCGCCCGCCTTCTCGGCGAGCCGCAACGCCCGCCTGAAGGCCTCCTGCGCCTCCCGAGTGCTCTCCGAAAAGTACAGCGCCGCGCCATAGACGCCGTAGGCGTTCGAGCGGCCCAGCGGCGTGTCGCTGAGGTCCAGCGTGGTCGCTCGGCGAGCCTGTTCGAGGGCGGCACGGACTTCAGCGGTCTTGAACGAGTGAACCGCGTGCAGCACGACCACTTGAGCAGCCATAGCCTCGTCGTCGGGCTCGGTTCCAGACTCGACGACCTCGGTCCACTCGGCGGCGTCATCGAGTCGGCCGGTGCTCATGGCGATCCAGGCGCGGGCCACGCTCAGCCGCGGCTCGTGGAGAACGGTCTGGTCGGGCAGTAGATCAAGCCATCCCGTGACAGTGGAAAGCCCGCCCCCGTTGAACTCATTGACCCAGTCCGCGGCGATCAGCTCCGCGCTGCGCGTGATGTCACCGGCAGCGGCGAAGTGCCGAATCGCCTCATCCATGAGCCCCTCCGCCTCGAACCAGATCGCGGCGCGGCGATGCAAGTCAGCGACGAGATCCGGTTCGCTGCGGCGCAGCTCGGTGCGCAGCAGCTCCGCGAACAACTGGTGATAGCGATACCAGTGGCGCGACATGTCCAGGGGGACGACGAACAGGTTTTCGCGCTCGACCTTCTCCAAGACCGACGCCGATCCCGTCGTGTGCAGCACCGCGTCGCACAGCGGACCGCTGAGGCGTCCCAACACCGAGGTGCGAAGCAAGAAGCTGCGCATCTCCGCCGCCTGACTGTCGAGCACCTCGGCCATCAAATAGTCGACGATATGACGGTTGTCGCCGGCGAATGTCCTGATGAACGACGCGGTATCAGAACGACCGGCCAGCGAGAGAGCGGCAAGGTAGAGGCCGGCGGCCCAGCCTTCGGTCCGCTTGTGCAACAAGCGGATATCCGCATCGGGTAGTTTCAGGCCGAGCACCATGTTGAGCAGATGGTCTACCTCGTCCGCTCCGAAACGTAGATCGTCGCTTCGTACTTCGGCCAGCTCGCCGCTGGCCCGCAGCCGCGCCAGCGGCAACAGCGGATCTGATCGAGTCGCCAGCACCAGATGAATGTTCGACGGCATCCGGCTGATGACGAACGCCACCTGCTCATCGACAGCTCGACTTGCCACCAGGTGGTAGTCATCGAGGATCAGCACCACCGGGCAGGCGATGCTGTCCAGTTCATTGAGCAGCGTGGGCAGAACGACCTGTACCGGGTCGGCACCCATCGCCAGCAGTTCGAACGCGCGAGCCCCCACCTCGGGACTGAACTTCTGCAGCGCGGCGACTACGTACATCCAAAACCACACGGGGTCAGAATCGGACGGATCCAACGATAGCCAGCCGAACCGTTCGTTCTCACCAGCACCCGCAGCCCACTGCGCCAGTAATGTCGTCTTTCCCCAACCCGCAGGCGCACTCAACAGAGTCAGCTTGCGGTTTCTCCCCGCCGACAGTGCGTTCAGCAACGCCGTCCGGTGGACAAGCTCAGACCCGATGGTTGGGACATGCAGCTTGGTGTCCAGCAGAACCGCTCGGGCCGCTTCTCCCGCATCGCCATTGTTGTACCCGGACGAGGCGGTCACGGACGAACTCCACGATCTAGCCGAATCTGGCAGCGGGGCACCATAACCCATTGCTGACGCGTCCTGGATGAAGAACGGCTTCTCGGCATCCCGGTCGCTCCCTCCAGATTCGGATGGACTCGTTACCGGCGGCGATGACGGTAACGCCATTGAATCAGATGCGTTCGGCGTGATCACTGCGAACGCACGCCGACGGCGCCCACCCGACATGACGAGCCCGCGCACCGTCGCGGAACCGCTGTTCTTCGGGTGGGTGGTGTTCACGCTGTACCCGGTCACCGCATTCCCCTCCCCGCCCCGTCGCTGTAAAGGCTTCGGCAACTCATCACGCTGCGTCGCAGCAGAAGGACTCTGACTGACCACGTTGGCACTACGGCACGTCCGTGACCATCGCCCTGGGGGTGATCTTTAGTGCGTGGGTGGAGTAGAGCTAGTGGGACCGATATCTGACGGACCGTCAATCTGTATCGCGCATGAGTTGTGTCAGTTGGGCCCGTGACGTGACGCCGAGCTTGGCGAACGCATGGCGCACGTGCGTTTTCACCGTGTGCGGAGAAACATGCAGTTGCTGCGCGACGGAACGGTTAGTCGCGCCGTCGGCGACCAGATTGACGACCTTGAGCTCGGAATCGGTCAGACTGTCCCAGCCGGTTCTTGCCCGAGAATGCAGAACAATGCGCCGCTGGACACCCAACCGCCGCAGCGCCCGACCGACCCGGCGGGCATCGGCAATCGCCTCACATTCGATATAGGCCTCAAACGCGGCATTGAGCTGATCGAGCGCCTCGGGTTCGCGCTGCGCACGACTTAACTCGCACCCGGCATCCTCGGCAGCGCTGGCATGAAGAAGCGGCCGCGACGATGCGCGGAGCAATTCCGCAACAGCTACCAACGCCTGCGCATCGTGTTCGAGGATCGCCCGGGCATACCGGGCCACCGTCGCCAACAGCGGCAGCGCGGGCCGGTCACGCTCAAGCACCTCGGTGGCCTGCAGGACCCTCGCGCGCAAGCCGGCATCACCGGCGGCTGAGGCCACCCGCGCGCCCAAGATCAGCCGAGCCAATGCATGTGGGAAAAATGGCGTGGCCAGCAGGATGACGTCGCCAAGCCAGCGCATCGCGTCATGAACGTCGTCGCGCTGCCACGCCGCCCGCGCGAGCACATACGCCGACCCTCGGCGTATGCCGGCGGAGCCAGTGGCGTGGGCATCGCGCGCATCATTGACCATCTGCTGCAGCAAGTTCCGGTCATCGGTGTGGGCCGCCACCTCGCCAAGGATCACCATGCGAAGTACGTCATGCTCGGTTGCCCCCGTCGCCTGCGGAGGCGGAAGGCACACCGTGGCATCTCGAGCCGCCGACAGCCGGCCCGCAGCGAGGTGGACGAGACCGCTGAAGACAGCCCACAGGTCGAGGGCCATCGCGTTGCCTTCCCGGCGGGCTTGCTCCATACCGTCGGCGACTCGGGCCGTCGCGTCGTCCAGCCGGCCGACCACTGCCAGCAGGTTTGCCTCGTACATTTCGGCATAGGCATGCGCCAAGGCCGTTTCATTCGTGTGAGCGAGGGGGCTGAGCTCTTCGAAACGGCGTAGTGCGCGGGACGTGTAACCCTCACCAGCATCGAGCAGAGCGAGGGTGACGTCAGCCATGATCGTTGCCTCGAGATCACCGGTTGCGGCCGCGGCCGCGGCCGCCGCGTCGGCGGCCGCGCGCCGATGTCCACCTTCGTCGAACACCAGGTTGTACGCCAGCCACGCCATGTGCCGGGCCCGGGTGATGTCGCTGATGCCGCTCAATTTGAGCGCCCGCCGATTCTCCGCCACCCGCCGCTGGTCAGTGTGCTTGGTGTGTACCGGGAGCCGGAGACGGATCGCGGCTTCTACCTCGGGCGACGCCGCCTCGGCGAGAGCCACGTCGGCCAATTCTTCGGCCTCGCGATAGCGGCCGGCCCGGTTGAGCCACCCCACAGTTTCCCCGACCAGGGAGCCGCGCTCGGCGTCGTCAACGGGCAACAGCTCAAGCGCGCGCTTGCTCAGATCCGACGCCGCGCTTGGATCGCTGTTTGCCACCGACCGGGCGGCTTGTCGGAGCGCGGTGATCGCGGCCTGATCGCCGACCTCGGCGCTCCGGGCAAGTTGGGTTGCGACTTCCTCGGGAGCTGCTCCCATGTCCAGCATCACGGTGGCCGTTTGCCGCTCCATCGCTCGGCGCAGCGACTGAGGCAACGACTGCCGCGTCGCTTCGCGCAGCAGGTCGTGACGAAACCTCATCTGATCGCCGTCTTCGACGAGCAGGTCGGCGCGGACTGCCTCTTCTACGGCAGCTACCAGGGCCGCAGGTCGGCGTTCCAGCATCGCGGCGAGCAGTCGAACCGAAAACCGGTCAGGCAGCACTGCAGCCACCCGCACGACTTGACTGGCAGTGTCGGAGAGCTGGTCGAGTCGTTGCTGCATGGTGTTGCTAAGCCGTCGCGGCAAGGTGTCACCGGTGGCGACGGCGCAGCCTCCGTCGATATCGAGCCTGCCCTCCTCATCCAGCCCGCGCAGCAGTTCCGTGAGCAGAAACGGGTTGCCGTGGGCTTTGTCCGCCAGACCGAGGAGCGAGACATCCGCGTTGGCTCGCACGGCATCTTGCACAATGTCGGTGACCGCCCCGGGCGTCATCGGCGCCAACCTCAGAAACCGGGCGTCCCCCTGTTCCAGCGCGGTCAGCGTCTCGCGGACGGCCGGCCCCCCGGCGCCTGTTCGAGCGGTGAGCACCCAAAGGACCGGGGCATCGGGCTGCGTCGCCGCCAGCGATCGCACCGCCAGCAGTGTGGCGTTATCGGCCCAATGGATGTCTTCGAGGAGTATCGCCACCGGCGCCTGGGACGCGGCGGTCTGTATGGCGGCTTGTAGGTCGCGTACCACCCAATAGCGGAAATCAGCCGAGCCCCCCAAACGGCGCAATGCCCCGGCATCACCGATGGGGGGATCGGCACGCAGGGTGGCCATGAACAGCGCGAAAAATGGCACCGCCTGCTGGTACTCGAACGCTTCGCCGAACAGTGCCCGAACGCCGGCCTTCTCGGCGAGCGCCAACACCTCGGTCAGCAAGCGGCTCTTTCCGATACCCGGCGGCCCCTCGATGACCAGTACTCCGCCACGTCCCTGAACGACCGCCCCGATCAGCGCCTCGATCACCTTCAGCTCGCGAGCCCGCCCGCGGATCGGCGGTCTGGGCATCCGCCCCGGTGTCCTCGCGGTGCTCACACGAACCGCCACCCGCCACCGAGTAGGCGGGTGGAAGACCTCCAAGATGTGTGGTCCACAGTCCTCGTCACCGCTTGCGTTTTTCGGCAGTGTAGGCGTGTTTCGCCGGCCCCGTCCGCAAACGCGTTCGACCGGCACGCGGCTGCGGGCTCGAAGAATCACCCGGGTGAGTCAACGCACGGGTGATGCCGAATCACCCCGCGCCGATACAGGCTGAACAACAACTTCAGGAAGGACCTGCCATGCAAGCCATTACTGTCAAGGATCGCGAGGCCGGTATCGCCGGCCTGTCACTGACGGACATGCCCTATCCCGAGGCCTCCGACAGCGAGGTCGTCGTCCGGGTACACGCGGCGGGTTTCACCCCCGGCGAGCTTGAGTGGCCGGGTACCTGGGTCGATCGCGCGGGCCGGGATCGCACACCGAGCATTCCCGGCCATGAGCTGTCGGGCGTCGTAGTCGAGTTGGGCTACGGCACCACCAGTTTGAGTGTCGGCCAGCGGGTTTTCGGCCTTATCGACTGGGCCCGCAACGGCTCACTCGCCGAGTACGCCGCGGTGGAAGCCCGCGATCTGGCCCCGCTGCCGGTCGACATCGACCACACGGTGGCCGCAGCACTGCCGATCTCCGGGTTGGCCGCTTGGCAAGGCCTGTTCGACCACGGTCGGCTGGCAGCTGGACAAACGGTCCTGATCCACGGCGCCGCGGGCGGTGTCGGGTCCATCGCAGTACAACTCGCCCGAGAGATCGGTGCCCGCGTCATCGGGACCGGCCGCACCGCCGATCGAGCCCAGGCGGCCGAACTTGGGGTCCACACCTTCCTCGATCTGGAAACCGAAAAGCTCGAAGATGCAGGAGAAGTCGACGTGGTTTTTGACGTGATCGGCGGAGATATTCTGGCGCGCTCGGCGGCTCTGGTGCGGGCCGGCGGAACGCTCGTCACCATCGCCGAACCGCCCACCACCATGCCTCGCGACGGCCGGGCAGTTTTCCTGCTGGTGCAGCCGGACCGCGCCCGGCTCTCAGACCTCGCCGCACGGGTACGGGATGGCCGACTGAAGCCGATCGTCGGCGCAGTGCTGCCGCTCGCCGAGACTCCCGCCGCCTTCGCTCCCGAGAAGCGGATTCACGGCAAGACGATCTTGCGCGTCGCCGAAGACTGATAACCGGAAAGAGTTCAAAGATGGCCCTCAAAATACCTCTCGCGGTGCTGGCCGCCAGCGCGATACTCGCTCCCGCGGCCCATGCTGATCCGGCGCCACATAGTTCAGCTCAACAACCGGTTGTCCGAACTGTTTTCGACCAACCTACCGATGTTCCGGGCAAATCATTGGAAGCGGTGTCCGTCAGCTATCCGCCCGGGGCCAAGAGTGCCGCCCACCACCACGCGAGGTCGGCTTTCATCATGGCCTACGTGATCTCCGGCGCGATCCGCAGCCAACTCGAAGGCGAGGCGCCACGGGTCTATCACGCCGGTCAGACTTGGACTGAAACTCCCGGGGCACATCACACGATCAGTGAAAACGCCAGTGCCACCGAGCCTGCCGAACTTCTGGCGGTCTTCTTGCTCGATACCGGAGACGGCCCGCTCACCACCGAAGACACCGCGGGAAACTGAAGCACGCCACAGCGTCGACGGCCGGCCGGCCCTGTGGTCGATCGCGATGCGCCGCACGAGTACCCATGAGTGAGCTCACGCGGTCACCCGGGTGAATTGCCTGGCGGGGCGATGACATCTCACCCCGCCGCTAGGAACGCTGACACATCAGATACGAGCGGAGGACCAGTGGAACCGACGATGTACCGGATCTGCGTTCGCGGTCGCGTTAGCGAGCGAATCGGGTCCGCATTCGAGGGGATGCAGCTGGAGTGCGGCGTGGCCGTAACGGGATTCTCTGGGGAAATCCGCGACCAGTCACAGCTTTTCGGTCTTCTCGATCGGGTACGTGATCTGGGCCTTGAACTGGTCAGCGTGCAGCCACAAGCAAGCGGCTGATCCGCCGGCCGACACCGGCAGGGAGTCGAGTTGGCCGGACAATTCCTAGCCCGAAGTCATACGGAGGCCGCGGAGTTCCCGGCGGGCGAGGTCACAGACCGTCAGTTGCTGGCCAGCGCGTCGCACCGGCCACCGCTATGCTGGGCATCCAGCAGGGAACGGTGAGTTCGAGGCTCAGCCGCGGCCATCACCCGTTCACGCTCGGCCTCAACCCCGCCGTAGCCGAGAGCCAGGCGCTCGAGTCGAGAACTCAGGATCGGCTGGACAAGAAGAGTGCCAGGGTAAGCATCACGACACACGCGAGGCATGTGTAGACGCCCAGAGATGCTGACGCCATAAGTGGGCTCCTGTCTGCGAAGACTCGGTTGGTCTTGATTCGTTGACGGCCGATCTACGCCCAGCTGCGCAGCTGGACGGCCGTGCCGCGATCGCCACTAAGCTAGCCGTCCACCTTGGCCGTCGTCAACAAGGCTCCGCCGAGGCCGGCGCCCAGCCGCCCCGTCAGGACGGACTGAGTTCGGCCGCCTTGACCGTCTCCCATTGCTCGTCGGCGATCAGGTGTCGCCAGTCGACCGGCAGGGAGTCCAGGGCGTCCTCGATGCAGAACCACACCGACTCCAGCGGCGAGGCGCCAGGAGCGGCCGCGGTGATCCGGCTCTCCACGTCGTAGTTCGGGGCGTGTGGTGCATCGCTGAACGGTGCGAGCGCGTTGATCGCGTCCATGACGTAACGGCGCAACTCGGCGTAGGGCCGACCGCGCAGCTCCTCGGGCAGGATGGGCCTGCCGAAGATGTAGTCCTGGGCGGCATGGCCGTAGGGCACTTCGAGCTTGTGCGGCAGCGGCTCCTCGGGCAAACCGCCCGCGAAGTACACCGGCACGATCGGCATCGACATCTCGATCGCCATGTCCAGCAATGTCGACGTAAGCCTCTCGACCCGCTGGGCCGAGCTCACGCTGCGTGTCCCGTCGGCGTGCACCATGACCGACACTCCGAGCGCCGCAGACTCCCGCTTGAGCTCGTCCACCAGACCGAAGAACTCCTGGGGCTGCTGCTGGTCGAAGTAGCGAAGGTGTCCCAGCTCCTTGCCCGCCGCCGCATCGATCATCCGCAACAGGCTGCCGACCCAGCCGGTTTCGTGTTTGGCATGCCCGATGGTGACGACCTTGGTGCCGGTCAGCCACGATCCGACGGTGGTGCCCAACAGTGATTCGACCTGCACCTGGTGATTGGCCAGCAGCAACACCGGCCGACCGTGCACGGCCGCCATCGCGGCCGGATCGGTGACCACAACGTGGCGTACGTAGCGCGACAGCACCGCCCCCAGGGCCAGCTCGCCGAACCAGCCGTCCGGCATGCCCGCGCTCTCGGTCCACCAGGCCCGGACCGGCTCCCAGTCGGTTGCCGACGACGCGCTGGCACGACACACTCCCGGCCCCAGTTTCTCGACGTCGAGCGTGATGCGCTCCAGGGGCAGCGCGGGACAGCTCACCCGACCGTCGATGACCTGAACCTGGTCGGGGTGGACCGCATTGTGGACGGCGTCGGCCACCGCTTCCTTGGCCACGATGTCGACCATCAGCGAATCGCCTTGACTGTCAGTGCCGTACACGGCCTGCAGAGTGCCCTTGAACCAGTCGAGGGTCGCCATCCGGGCGGTGTCGAGTTCGAGGACGCCGCGCCCCAGGCGCTCGCTCAGCGACAGCCCCGGGACCGCCTGCCGGTCACCCATGAATGCGCGCCGTTCGGGGCCGCCGACTTCCGCCAGCGGGCCCTTGCTCAGCAGGAACTCGGCCATGCGGATGCGCGCCCAGGGATTTCCGGCAACGCTGAGCCATAGGTCGAAGGTCGGCATGCGACGTTCGTCGTCGTCGAAGCCCACGAATCGCGCTTCGACATCGACGTCTCCCGCCACGGGCGTGTCGGAGTAGAACCGGGCCGAGAGGATGCGGCGCGGGAATCCGACATCGGGGTCGCGGGCCTCAGCATACGACGCGGGATCAGCAGAGTCGTTGGTCCACACGCTCATCGCGGTGTGCGGCACCACGTGCAACGCACCATCCAACAGCCCTGGTTGAAGTTCACCGACCGGGACTGCGCAGCGATCGATCGCGAGCGTTCCGGTGGAGCCGTTGCGGCCGATCCGCGCACCCTCAGTCAGGGTCGCGAATGCCGGGCCGTGGAAAACCGTGCCGTCATAGGGGTCGGCATAGGGAACCGCACCTTCCAATGGGGCGGGCGGCTCCGGTTCACCGGTGTACGCCGCGGCGGTGAGAACCACAGCGTGCGCATGAATCTCCCAGCGGGACAACTCTACTCGCGGCGCATCACGCCAGACCTCCAGCCGGCCCTCGAAACGACCGGGCTCCGATGTCTGCTCCAGCACGACCCGCAGCTGCTTCGGGGAGTCCACCACAACCCACCGGACCATCTGGACGTCGGTGATCTCGACGACCTTGGCTCCGCCTGAGGCCCGGGCCGCCGCCTGCGCGAACAGGTCCATGACCGACATCATCGGCAGCGAGGGGATGACATACGTCGGGCAGTGATCGACAATCCACGAGTCGTCGACCGGATCGAGCGTCACTTCCATCATGCTGGTTGCAGGCGCCGTATTCTGCACCGCGGCAGCAGATTCTATCGAGGTTGGCGAGGCCGGTGCGGAAGCTGCGGCTGCCGCGGTCCCCGGTGACGCTGCGGACGTCGCGATGGCGCCGGCACCGGCCGGGGAGCGCTGGTCCTCCGTGCCGGCGACGATGCGCATGCCCAGGTTGCTGGCGGTGTAGATGCGCTTGTTGTCCACCCACAGCGATGCCTCGGCCACCGCGAGAATGCCGGCATCCTCACGAACGATCCGGGTGATCTCGACCTGGGCCGATATCTGCTTGTTGGTGGGGATGATCTGGCCGCGATACCGCCAGGTCATGGCGTCGTGCAGGGCAGCCGGTTCGAAGCGTGCCGACGGGCCGGCCTCCTTACCGAGTCCGAGATCAAGCATCCCGAATTGCAGCACCTGCAAAAGCATTTCGATGCCCAGGGATCCTGGCTGTACCGGGTCCTGGAAGAAGTGCGCCTTGAAGTACCACTCACCGGGGTTGACGTCTTTGACTCCGCGCCACTGGCCCAGTCCGGCGTCACCGCCGGTAGGCCAGCGGCCGGTGATCCGGTCGACCATCAACAACATCGGGTCCGCCAACCGCGCTCCGGCACCGAAGTACTCGGCGGGCTGAGTGCTCAAGTCGACCACCGGAGCCTCGCAGGGTTGCGCCAACGCTGCACGTTGTTCGTCGCTGACCGGCAGGCCCACCTGGTTCTGCAGCGCTTCGCGTTTGAAGTAGCCGAACACGGTGTCGAAGGTGTAGACCGGTCCATCGTCGGCGGTGATCTCCCCGTCGAAGCTGACGATGATGGTTCCCGCGGCCTTGGCAAGGCTCTTGAGCTTCACCTTGATTCGCAGCGTTCCGGTCGCCGGGGTCACCTCACGGTGCTGAGTTCCCGTTCCGTCCAGGTTGCGGAAGAACAGGTCCGCCTCACCGTCCAGCGGGCAGCCGACGTAGCTGGCCAGCCAGCCGCAGGGCTGCAGCGCGACCTCCATAAGCACCGCGTTGGGCATCGTCTCGTGGCCGCCCGCGGCGCCGTTCTCTGCGAAATACCAAGCGTCGGCGGGGACGTCGTACTCCACGACGACTTCGGCGCCGGCCTTCATCACGCCCGTCTCACCGACCAGGTCGGTGACCCGGGACATGAAGTGATATGGCGGGCCGGGCAGCCGGGCGGCCTTGCGCGGGGAGTCGAACTTCTCGAACAGCGGCCCGAACGCCAGGGACGGTTTGGCGATCGCACTGGCGAGCATCGCCTGGTAGTCGTAGCGGAAACCGTTGACTTCGGCGACCGCTTTGGGCTCGACGTAGCCTTCGAGCTCTTTGGCGCCGAGGTCCATCGGCCATCCCGGTGACAGCTTCAGGCCCATCCGCTCACAGTGGAAGGCGGGCAACCCGTCGACGGTGCAGAGCAGGTCGGCGAACAGGGTCGGCTCGGGTCCGGCGATCACCTCGCGGACGAACACCTCATAGACCACCTCGCGCGACTGCGGAGTGACCTGGCCTCGACAGCGCAGCTTGTAGGTCTCGAAGGGAACCGGTTCGAAACGCCAGCCGTCGCAGTCGAGCGTCATGCCCAGGGCGGTCATGTAGATCGCCATGGTCTGCATGGTCGCCTCGTACATCAGCGTGCCGGGCATGCACGGGTCGTTCTTGAAATGGCCGGCGAAGAAGCAGTTCTCCGGCGTGACCGGTGCGACGGCCCGCAGGTAGCCGCGGCCCCACGGGCCACCGGTGAAGTCCAGATCCGTCACTTCGTCGACGAAGAGCATGTCGTCGGCGTGGATGCTGGGGGTGCGGGTGTGGCTGCCCGCCCGCTCGAAGCCCTCGCCGAACGTGCGCCAGATGTCGCCGGACGCCATCGCTTCCAGGTCGGCGCGCTGCAGTGAGGTGCGCGACGTCTGGGCGGGTGTCTGCTCCATCGGTCCGCTGACGGTCTGTTCCTCGGGGCGCCACAACACCCCGCCCGATGCCGCCAACTCCTCGTCGGTGAAGAAACCGGCCTGGCCGTTGCGCATCGACATCCGCTCGACACCGTCGATCGTGCAGTCGTAGTGAAAGAAGAACAGCCGCACATCGCCCTGGCGGGCGTGGCCGTCCACATGGATGTCGAAGCGCAGGGTGTCGCCGATCTCGGGCAGGCCACCCAGGTAGGTGACTTCGCAGCCGAGCAGCCGGTAGACCCGCTCGCTCTTGTTGAGCAGGTCCGCGCCCATCCAGGAGATGAGCATCAGGTCGGCCTGCCCGCTTTCGATCATGATGCCGGCGGGCATCCGCCCCTGCTGGAGCCACCAGGAGTCGGCGTTGACATCGGTTTCGGTCCACAGCGTTCCGGTGCCGTGGCGGGCCGGCTCGGCGTCGATGCCCAGCAGCCGATCCGCCAGCAGCAGTGGCGGTTCGGGCATCCGGACCTGCCGCGGGTACTGGTCCTGCTCGGCGAACGCCGGGCCGAAGATCTCGGAGATGTTCCCCGAGGAGTGCACGCGCAGCCCGTCCTTGTCGAGTTTGAGGCCCACCGGCTCACGCTTGACCGTCGGTGTTGGAACCACCTTGTCGGCAGGCTTGACGGGCTGGATCGCCCGGCTCGCGCCAGCGGCGGGTGCCTGGGGGGCAGTGTCGGTCGCAGTCGGCTGCGGCTCCGGTAGCGGCGGCGTCGCCGCGGCTACACCCAACGGCAGCCGGGCCAGCGACTCCGCGACTGTTGCCAGCGCCGGAGGCATCGGGAGTTGTGTTGGCATGAATTGCTCCAGTTGATGAGGGGGGTTCGTTCCTGGGGCCGTGACACGTGGGGGCAGGTGGACCGCGGGCAGGTGCGCGGGGAAGTTAAGCCGGATGGGTTTTCCCGCGGCGTTGGCCGCTGCCGGCGCCAGCAAGATCGCGGCCTCCGGCCCGGTCGCCGACGACACCAGCGTGATGTGGTGTCGCTGGTCGGCCATTCCGGTGAGTTCGACGGCGACGCGCCGTTGCTCGGACGTCCAGGGCTCACCGTCGGGCCACACTCCGAGGGCTCCATAGAGCACACCGGCGGCCACATGCAGCAGTCCCGAAGCGGCGTGCGCGTGACCCAACAGGGCCGACAGGTTCACCGCACCGGGAACGGTGCCCAGGTGCAGACATTCGGCGTCCACCTGCTGATCGGGCAGCAGGGTCGCGTACACCGGATCACCGTCACGGCGCGCATCGGCGGCGCGCTTGAGCACGAGGACGACGGCGGCGTCGGCGGGTATCTGCTCGTCGGCGTGCAGCAGGGCCTGGGCCGCTGCTTGGTGCACGGGTTCGCAGCTGAGGTCCACCGCCCCGACCACGGCCGCGTCGATCTCTCCTCGCCGCAACGCCCGCGCGGCCAACTCCAGCGCTGTGGTGCCCGAGAGCTGTTCGCGCGACACCGTGAAACTGGGTCCACGTAAATCGAATTGGCTGTTCAGCCGGTTCGCCACGATGTTGGGCATCGCTCCCACAACCCCCGCGGCGGTCCACCCCCCGACGACGCCGTCACGAGCCGCGGCGAGCTGGTCGGGGTCGTCGAACTCGTCCGCCAACCGCCAACGCTGCCCGAATCGGGTGACTTCGGGGTCGCAGCCCATTCCGACGACGACGCTGGTGGTCTCCGGAGGCAAGCTCTTGATCAACTCGCCGATGCCCAGGGCCGCACCGAGCAACGCCAGTTGTTGGGGCTGGGTCTGTTTGAGGTCGGCCGGCGGGAAGCGCGTTTGAGTCAGATCCAGACTGACCTCATCCATGAGTGCACCGCGGAGTCCGTCGGGCGTGCCGGTGGGTATCGGCTGACACGTCTTCAGGTGCTCTGCGACGGATGCGGTTCCGTGTCCGTCGCCGACCAGGAGGCTCAGTCCGACGATCGCGATTTCCTGCTCGGGCCGGGGTGCCGCGACCGGTGGAGCCGGCGTTGGACCGCGTCCGTCGACCCATTCTTCGAGCAGCAGGTGGGCGTTGTTGCCGCCGAAGCCGAAGTTGTTGACCGCGGCGCGACGCGGACCGTCGCTGTCCCACGGCTCTGCCTCGGTGAGCAGCCGGAACGGCGAGTCGGAGATGAACGGCAGCGGATTGTCGGCGTGCAGGGTCGGGGGACGTACCCCGGCACGCATAGCTGCGAGAACTTTGATAGCTCCCGCTGCGCCCGACGCCGTGATCGAGTGGCCCAGATTGGATTTCAGCGATCCGATGGGAACGTCGGTCATGCCGGCAAAGATGCGCGCCATGCTCATCAGTTCGGTCAGGTCGCCGCGCGAGGTACCGGTGGCGTGGCATTCGATGAGGGAGATGTCGCGCGGCTCGAGTCCGGCCATCTCGTAGGCCAGTCGCATCGCGCGTTCTTGGCCGTCCTGGGAGGGCACCAAAAATCCATGTCCCCGACCGTCGTTGCTCAAACCGACGCCCCGGATGACGCCCAGAATGGTGTCGCCGTCGGCGATCGCATCGCCAAGCCGACGCAGCACCAGGATGGCGGCGCCCTCGGCGGGGACCAGCCCGTCGGCGCCGTTGTTGAACGGTCGTGACCGCCCGGTCCGGCTCAGCGCCTGCAAGGCGGTGAACCCGATGTGCAGCAGCAGATCACTGGCGCCGTTGATACCTCCGGCGAACATGACGTCCGCGGTACGGTCGTGCAGCCGATCGCAGGCCAGCTTGATGGCATACAGCGACGAAGCGCAAGCAGCGTCGAGGGCCGTGGCTCCGCCGGTCAAGCCCAATGCCTGCGCGATGAGATGCGCCGGCAGTCCGGACATGAAGCGATTGCGCCAGTCCATCCCGGGTTCGCTACCGGGTTCTTGTCCCCGCCAGACTGTTTCGGCGAGATCGGTCATCTTCTTTGTCGGGTAGCTTAGGTTGCCCAACACGATTCCGGCGGAACCTGGGACCTCACCTGCCCGCCATCCCGCACTGTCCAGGGCTTGTCTGGCCGCCTCGATCCCCCACCGGTAGAGCGGGTCGAGCCCGGCGAGATCGTCACCGTCGAGGAACAGTCCGCGGGGGTCGAATACCTCGTCGAACCCGCGGACGTAGCCGCCGCGATCCGACCAGGTGTGGTCGAGTTCGGGTACGTCCGCCGGGGCACACAGGACACGTGACGGCGTGACGCCCCAATAATCCGGGTCGGCTGAGCCCAGCGCATCGCGGCCGTCGTGCACCGTTGTCCAGAGCTCACCCGCATTCAGCCCCCCGGGCAGGACACAGCCCTGCCCTACGATCGCGATGGGATCAAACTTCACTTCGAATCAGCCGCCGTACGGATACAACTCGAGTCGTTTGAGACTGATCACCAGCTGGTTGTCGGCATCGACCAGGTCAAGGTCGCAGACGGCGCGGCTGGTCTTGGCGTCCCCGCCGGTGAGCACGCACCGCAGTCCGGTACCCAGCGCGCCGGATCGGTAGCGGACGATCTCGCCCACCCGCAGCGGAAGGACATTGCGGCCGAGCAGCTCATAGCTCCAGACCAGTGCCGCCTGCAGGCATCCGTCGACGGCGGCCGGGTCAGTCGCCCAGCCCTCCCCCGCCCAGCCCACGGACGTCAGTCCGGACAGGTAGGCCGTCGCGGCCGTCTCGGCGCAGTCCACACCGTCGAGCACCCGGAATGCGGCCCCGTGGAACAGTGCCCCACCGGTATAACAGGTTTCGCGGTCGATCCTGCGATTGCCCGGTGCCGACACCGGGCCGCCCGGGACCGCGGCTGCGCCCGAACGCATCTCGACCTTCGCCGAGTAGTACACGGTCGAGTCTTCGATGTCAGACAGCGTCAACGTCAGCAGTTCGGGCCGATCGTCGACGGGCACGCACCGCACCAACAGCGGGTTGCCGTGCTTCTCGAACTCGTAGAGCGTCACGCCACGGAGCACCTTGAGGTCGAGCACCCGATCCACGTAGTGGCCGGGCCGGCACGCCTCGGCCATCCGAATGAACCATTCGAGCGCCTGCACGACGGGCAGCACCACATTGCCCTGGACCCGGTGGTCAAGCAGGTACGGCTGCTGCGTCACGTGCGCGAGCACCCGTGCGACCCGGCCCTCCGGCGGGATCGGATGCGTGGGCAGTCCGGCGAGAACGCCGTCGCCGAGGGTTACCTCGGGGCTTCCGGTGTCGCCGTCGAGGACCTCGGCGACGAAGGCACGCACGCCGTCGGCGAGCGGGATCAACGAAATGCCGCGGGACTCGAACATCGCTTTGAGGCCGGGCGTCACCATTCCGGAATCCCAAGGGCCCCAACCCAGTGCCCGCACCAGACAGGACGGTCCGCGGCGCGCTTGCTCCGCCAGGGCCACCTTGTTGAGGATTTCATTGGCCATGGCGTAGTCGCTTTGACCGACGTTTCCGCTGCGCGCGGCCACCGACGAGAACAGGCAGATCACCTTGAGCGCATCGTTGGCCGTGGCATCCAGCAGCGCGCATGCACCGCCGACCTTGGTCTCGAAGACTCGGTCGAACCCGTCGAGGGTCTTCTTGTGCAGAGGCGCATCGGCCAGCACGCCGGCCCCGTGCACCAGGCCGGTGATGGGGCCGAAATCGCTTCGCACACTGTCCAGCAACGCACCCAGTTGCGCGGCGTCACGAACATCGGCAGCGGCGTAGCGGACGCGGGAGCCGGCCGCGGCCAGCGCGGCCAGGGTGGCCCGCACCTCGCGGTCGGCCAGGATGCGCTGCGTCTGTTGCTCCAACTGCTTCGGTGTGACCTTGAGCCCCTGAGCGGCAGCGCTGGCGAGCAGTGCCCGCTTGAGCTCTGCATCGGTGGTCAGCCCCTGTGCTTCCAGCGGCTCGTCGCTGAGTTCGGTGCGCCCGATCAGCACGAACGCCGCCTGGGTCTGCTGCGCCAGGGCGATCACCGAGCCGGCGGTTACCCCGCGGGCACCACCCGAGACGACGATGACGTCTTCCGATGCGATGCGGTGCGTGCGGGTTGCCACCTGCTGCGCGCCCGCGACGACTGTGGTTCGCCCGTGTGAACTACCCAGGCCCACTTCGAGTTCCGCTCCGCCGGACAGGATTTCGTCGGCGATCTGCTCGGCGATGACGAGCGGGGAACGATGTCCGACAGCGATGTCGATTGCCTTGACCTGCGCGCTGGTCCATTCCTGCGCAGCCGTCTTGGCCAGCGCGCCGATCCCACCGGACCAGGCTCGCAGGCCGGGGTCGGCGAGCAGACCGAAGGTGCCGCCGGTGTCTTGAACGGTGACGAAGACACCGCCACGCTCCGCGAACTGCGCTGCGACGCGCTGCGCGTCGGCGAACAACACCCGGTTGACGGCAAGTGCCTCGTCGCGAGTGGCGATCGGCCGCAGTCCGCCGAGATGGATGACCGCCTCGGCATCGGCACCGGGTTGGGCCACGATCGCAGCACGAATGCCCTGGGTGCGCAGAATTGCGGCCAAGGCCTCGGCCGTTTCGATCAGCCCGCTCTGGGCTGCCTCGGCCGTCACGATTTCAACGTTCCCGGCGGTAAACAGGCCGGGCATACCCATTCCGCTCACCGGAGCGGCGATGGCGCGTACCTCGTAGCGCGCCACCTCCGCTCCGGTTAACTCAAAAGGGGCGCGATCACCTGCCGACAATCCGTTGGGCGCCACCAGATCCGGTGGTGGTGAACCCATCAATGATTGTAGGTAGTCGACGATCTCCTGCAGCGTCACCAACGCCGCCATCGTCGCCGTCTCCACCTCAGGCAACGACGGAACCCGATCCTGCACCGCCGACAAAATCTCCACCCGCTTGATCGAATCGATC
>Ga0153954_1000074_pt1 | contig 90339 bp, 56 predicted proteins | sample TSFL038MetaG_FD_102277 | JGI IMG/M metagenome (GOLD analysis project Ga0153954, IMG submission 102277) | Attine ant fungus gardens microbial communities from Florida, USA - TSFL038 MetaG | ecosystem: Host-associated > Fungi > Mycelium > Unclassified | place: USA: Florida, Wekiwa Springs State...
AAAAAATATTTTCCTCAGGACAGGAAAAAACCGATATGTGAAAAAATAGACATTGAAGAATTGCTTTACTTCTTAGCATGTGCTTAAAAAATGCTAAAGTCGAGTCTGTGCCTCTGCGTTGTATGTTTATTGGACTTATGAGTAATTAGGATACCCACACGGACAGGGGATGGATCATCAAGGTTAATATAGATGTATAAATTAAACTTTTCGGGCATGGGCACGCACACGGGCAGGGGCAAAGGCATTGGACTTATGGGTAATGGGATGCAGGCACGTACACGGGCACGTTTTTGTAGATAGGGCATTAAGCATTATAGGACCCAGAGCTAACGCTGCCTCCACTCCCAGTCCAATTTGTATGGAAAAACTCACCTCTTGGCTTGTCAGTGCGTTCGTAGGTATGAGCTCCAAAAAAGTCGCGCTGGGCTTGAATGAGGTTGGCAGGCAAATGGGCTGAGCGATAACCATCATAAAAAGCCAAGGCCGTGCTGATGCAAGGGACAGTTAGTCCCATTTCAACGGCTGTAGAAACCGTTTTTCTCCACCCATTTTGTACTTTTTTAAGTTCGCCTCGGAAAAAGTCATCAAAAAGCAAATTTTTTAGATTAGGATTTGTATCATAAGCTTTCTTGATATTCCCCAGGAAAAGGCTGCGGATGATGCATCCTCCGCGCCACATCAGGGCAATAGAACCGCAATTGAGTTTCCAATGATACTCTGAAGCTGCTTGGCGCATGAGCATGAACCCTTGAGCATAGCTGATGATTTTAGAGGCATAAAGAGCTTGCCTAACATTACTGATGAATTCTTCGCGGCTACCTTTGTATTTTGTTGTAGGGCCTTCAAGAAGGCGGCTAGCTTCCAATCTCTCCTCCTTTAGAGAGGAAAGAAAACGCGAAAAAACAGCTTCCGTGATGAGAGTCAGGGGCATTCCAAGATCTAATGCATTGATGACAGTCCATTTGCCAGTCCCCTTTTGACCTGCGACATCGAGAATTTTATCTAAGAGCATCTTGCCGTCAGTGTCTTTAACGAGAAAGATGCGGCTTGTGATCTCGATCAAATAGCTATCGAGTTCGTGCTTATTCCACTCTTCAAATACTTGCTGCATTTCTTCGGGAGAGAGATTAAGTCCCGCCTTCAATAGATGATAGGTTTCGCTAATCAACTCCATATCGCCATATTCAATGCCATTATGGACCATCTTGACATAATGTCCAGCACCTTCATCGCCAACCCAATGACAGCAAGGTTCGCCATCCACTTTGGCAGCTATCGATTGGAAAATATCCTTCACATGAGGCCATCCTTGAGCATTACCTCCAGGCATAATAGAAGGACCATGACGAGCGCCTTCTTCTCCGCCGGATATACCAGCGCCTATAAAGACAATGCCTTTCTCTTTCAGCTGTTGGCATCGCCGATTGGTATCTGTAAAAAGGCTGTTTCCTCCATCAATCAGAATGTCTCCTGGCTCCATAAAAGGAAGGCAATGTTCAATAAATTCATCCACGGGAGCACCGGCTTTTACCATAAGCATGACGCGTCGTGGCCTCTTAAGAAGGCTAAACAACTCTTTTAAGGAGTGCGACCCCAAAATATGAGTGCCTTTAGCAGGCCCTTGAAGGAAATCGTCAACCTTTGATGTGGTGCGATTAAAAACGGCGACAGTAAAACCGTGATCGTTCATGTTAAGAGCGAGATTCTGTCCCATGACGGCTAAGCCGATAAGACCAATGTCTGCTTGGGGCATATTTATCCTTCCTTAATTTGAAGAGTAAGAGGGGTGTCTTGAAATCATCCGATCGAACTTTCAAGACATCCTTTAAACGTTATGAACTAATGCTGCGTTCCACCATGCTGATTTGTCTCCGCAAGGTATCATCATCGGCAATTTTTTTCTCTATACTTTTGCAAGCATGGAGAATAGTCGAATGTGTTTTGCCGAATGAAGCGCCAAGCATTTGCAAAGATTCATTGATCCATTTCCATGCCAAATACATGGCAACTTGGCGCGGCAAAGCCACTTCCTTTGTACGTGTCGATCCTTTTAAGTCGCTGACTCTAACCTGAAAGACTGCGGCCACACATTTTAAGATTTGTTCAACAGAAATCTTCTGTGCAGGAATCTGCTGAAACATTTCCCTGAGAGTCTTTTGCACCAGCTCTTCTGTGACAGCTAAGTTCAGCATTCGACTATGGGCGCTAAGACGGTTAATCGCACCCTCTAGTTGCCTGACATTATTATAGATATGCTCTGCAATAAAAAATGCAATATGATTCGGCATATCGAGGCCTTTTTGCTGCGCTTTATGCTGAAGGATAGCCACGCGTGTTTCAAGTTCAGGCACTCCGACGTGGGCCACCAACCCCCATTCCATCCGAGCAATCATCCTCTCAGATAATTTTAACTGTGAAGGCGGCTTATCGCTAGTAATGACAATTTGCTTATGTTGATTGATCAAAGTTTCAAAGGTATTGCAGAACTCCTCCTCAAAATTTAGGCGATTCTGCAAAAATTGAATGTCATCGACGAGCAATACGTCGACATCTGACCGATAAAAACGCTTCATCCTGTCAATGGATTTATTCCGCAAGTTATCCACAAGCTCATTGATAAAAGCTTCTGTCGTAATGCACTGCACGCGAAGTTTTTTGTTGGTGCTTTGCACATAATGGCCTATGCTATGAAGGATGTGCGTCTTGCCAAGTCCAACCCCACCATGAATAAACAAGGGATTATAGGACATTCCCGGACGTATGGCTACTCCCATTGCCGCCGATTTAACAAATTGATTTGTCGGACCTTCAATGAAGGTCTCAAAACGATAATTAGGATTTAATTTGACTTCAAGAGGATGCGAGGGAGCCTCTTCGATGATCTTCACAAGAGGGGTCGTGGTTATCGAAGCCTTTTTTTGCTGAGGAGCGACAATAAATTTAATTGCAGGCTCCCCATTTACATTTACAGGTAAAAAGGCGCACAGATCTTTCTTATAATTAGAAAGTAAATATTCCTGAACGAAAACGTTAGGAACTTCGAGAGTGATCTCATCAGATGAAGAATCTCTGACCTGAATTGGAGCGAGCCAATTACCGAACGCAGTCGCAGAAGTTCGCCCTTTAACGAAATGGATAAATTGGGTCCATGCTTCGCAGGTATCACAAGCCAACATATGTTTCGGTCCTTTTCAAAGTTATGAACAACGTTTCCACAATATAGTCTGGAGGTATTACGTCCGGAAAATCTAACAGGAGTCATGTTAGGCTGCAAGCAAATTGTCGATTGAAATTCATCCTATATCGATAAAGCGCTAAGAATCACAATCTTGAAAGGTAGAAGCTAAAAAAACTCTTTTCAAGAGGAAACTAAAATGTAGGACATTGTAAATCAACAAGTTATAAGTATAACGATCATAACGCCAAATGACAATTTTTTTAGTCCCTGGAGTCCCTTATCCTAAGAAGAGGGTGTTCACAAATTAAGGTTCTGTCTATTTTCGGGTTCTTTTGAGCCGATTTTCGACTTAAAATTTCAGGGGTAATATCGACAAGAGTATATAACCCCTGAAATTTTAATCGAAAAGCGGCCAAAATAATCCCGAAAATAGGTGAACCCTTAATTTGTGAACACCCTTTTAGCTCTTGAAAAAAAAGGACGGCACCTGCATAACTAATTCATTATCAGAATTCTTTTTCATCTTATGAATAATAAAAAAATCCTCCCATATGCTTCCCAAAGTATTTCGTCTGAAGATATCGAAGCTGTAAGCCAAGCATTGGCACAGCCGATGATTACTCGAGGGCCCCTTGTTGAATCGTTTGAAAAAGCTATTGCTGAGTATTGCGGAGCAACATATGGCATTGCCTTTAATAGTGGCACCACAGCTCTAATGGCAGCCTATTTTGCCGCAAAAATGGGATCCAGTGATCGGATCCTCACGACTCCTAACACCTTTGTATCGACAGTCGGATCGGGCATGCAATATTCAGCAACGCCCGTCTTCTTGGATATTGATAGGACAACGGGAAATGTGGATCTCGAGCAGTTGAAAATCAATATTAATCAGCCCATTTCTCGAGGAAAAACAGCGATTGTTCCTGTCCATTTCGCGGGCATCCCAGTGGATATGCAAGCGATCGACCAATTCATCGCTGACCCTAATACAATGATCATCGAAGATGCCGCTCATGCACTAGGCTCAAAGTATAAGGATGGTCAAAGAGTCGGTTGCTGCGCTTGGAGTCATATGACTATCTTCAGTTTTCACCCTGCCAAAAATATCACAACGGGGGAAGGTGGCATGGTGATGACAAATGATGAATCGTTAGCCCATCAATTGAGATTATTTCGCAATAATTGCATTGAAAGGACCCCAAAGTTCCTTTTGAGAGAGCCAAAACCCTGGTATTATGAAGCGGTTGCGTTAAGCGGAAATTATAATTTTACGGAAATGCAAGCCGCTTTGGGACTAAGCCAATTGAAGCGTTTAGATACCTTTATTGCAAAGCGTCAAGAGCTTTTAAATCGATACAAAGAAGAGTTGGCCTCTGTGGAACATGTGCGGATGTTTTCTCCCGATCCCGATTTATTTGTCGTTCCAAATATAGGCGTCGTACAAATTGATTTCGAGGCGTATAAAATCCGCCGCGAACATGTGATGAAAAAGCTGAAAGAGCAGGGAATCATGACACAGGTTCACTATATTCCAGTCTATCATCATCCCTTGTTTGTTAAAAAGATGGGAACTCTTAACGACTATTTTCCAGAGATGGAAAGCTACTATGCTCAAGCTCTCACCCTTCCCCTCTTTTTTGACATGGAGCAGGAGGATGTAGCAAGGGTTGTCAATGCCCTAAAAGAAATCCTCCGCTCTCAAACTTCTGTTTGAGTGGCATTTTCATCTTTCTTTTTTAGTTAGCTCAGGCAATTAGACACTTTTTATTTTATACAAGTTTCATTTACAGGAAAATTTCGCATGAGGAATTCTTCAATAAGCAAAGTATAAAAACGTCGATTATCAGGATCACGGAATTGATGCCCATCTCCAGAAAGTACATAATATTCAAAGGGAATTTCACAAGCAGAAAGAATTTCCGCCATTTGTTGACTTTGACGAAGAGTCACGCGTTTATCATTTTCGGAGTGAATCATAAGAAGTGGAGCCTTAAGGTTGCAAGCATAATCTAATGGCCTTCGAGCTGTTTCAAGCGATTCAGAATAGATATATTGCCAGGAAGCATAATAAGAACTCATTTCTTTCCAAGTACTCTTTGGACATACTATAGGCACTTCTGCAATGCCGCAAACAAAGTCGTTTGGATTTAATGTTAATCCCAAAAGTGCAAGATACCCTCCAAAACTACCACCCTTAATCGCTACATTATTTTGCTTTGCCCAACCATTATCTATAGCCCATTGTTTTGCATCTAAGAGATCCTGATAGTTTCGATAACCCCATTGCTTTTTATCAGCAGTTAAAAAAGAAGTTCCAAATCCATCAGATCCTCGGTAATTGACAAAAAGAAGAGCATATCCTCTGTTTGCAAGAAATTGATGATGAGGATTAAATCCCCAGCTATCGCGAACATTGGGTCCTCCATGTGGATACAAAATCATTGGATATGGAGGGGATCCCAAAGGTGGTATAAGCAGATAACCTTGAATTTCTTGACCATCGGAAGCAGAAAAAGTAAACGATTTTAATTTACCAAAAGGAAAATTAAGTAGCTGTGGAGCTTCTTGTAAAACAAGTTGTAAGTTTTGTGCATCTCTATCCCATAAGTAATAAGCATTGGGATGATCATCTCGCCTGTGAAGGACAAGCCATTTGCGATCTTTTGCCAAACGTGATTCTAGGATCACTTCTCCATCAGATAATCTTTCATATAGAGCTTTAATGTCAGCTTCAAAGGAATCATCAAAAAAGTGCCATTCGATTTGATCGTATTTGACTAAAGCTGCTTGAAGTTCATTTGTTTTAGGGTTGAAATATGCCTTTTCAAGATCTAGTTTGGGATGACTAAATAGGAGCTTTTTCTCTCCATTTTTAAGATCCACTTCATATAGTCCCTGTGTCATTAGGTCCGTATTTGTTCTGATTAACAGTTTTTGATTTGATAAGACATTAAGAAAAGAAGAATAAGAAATATCATCTGGATTAAGTTCCCAGATAATCCGCCAAGAGCCTTGTTCATAAATTTCCAAATACTTCCTTCCTTCCAAATCATAAGAGATTGCAGCTCGAGGCTCTAAATTCTCATCTCCTGCAAAAACATTCAAATCGTTTCTCAATGGAGGAAAAGAAGTTAATTCTTTAGTTATTAAATTAATTAGATAAAAGTTTCTGGATGATCCTTCGTGAGTAGAAATGATTAAAGCTTCATTTGGCTTTTTAGCTGAAAGTGAGACTAAATTTATATGGGTTTTTTCATAAGGTGTTAAATCTCTAACATTACCTTTTAAATCAACTTGATAGAGATGAAAATATTCATCACCTTTTTCATCATAAAGATAGAGAAGATGTTGATTATCTTTCTGCCAAAAAAATCTAAAGAGACCCCTTTTCTCATGAGTAAGAAATGCACCATCAACACAAAGATTATAAGCGCCCCGTTCATCAGGAGCTAAGTAGGCAAAATGTATTTCATCAGGTGAATACTTTGGCTGAGCCCAATCGGAAAGAAGAGGCGCAATGTCATCAATTGGAACAAAATGCAATGGTGAAGCTAATATGAACATTGGTAGAAGAAGAGAGATAATCCCCAAAGTCAATCGAAACATAATGTTCCCTTTATCTTTTTGGCGCGAATTTCATTCAGAAGTTTCTTAATCAAAAATTAATATAAATCTTCTACGGTTATACTTCATATAAAATTAAGCAACAAATTTAATAAGGAATAGTCGTGAATACAGATTATACAGCTCTAGCTCTTATTGTTGACCGTTCAGGTTCGATGCATAATATTGCCCAGGATGTAAGAGGAAGCGTAAGGCAATTTATTGGCGATCAAAAAAAACAAGAAGGGAAAGCCTCTCTAACTGTTACTCAATTCGATCATCAGTATGAAGTCATTTACGACTTCCATGATATTAAAGGTGTTGATGAAGAGAAGTTTGCTAAGGAATATAGTCCTAGAGGTTCAACAGCATTGCTAGATGCAATAGGCCGTACAACTCTTGCTTTGTCACAAAAGATAGACAGTATGCAAGACGTAGAGAAACCAAAAAGAGTTGTCGTCGCCATCATCACCGATGGAGAAGAAAATGCCAGCAAGGAGTTTACTCTCGACAAAATCAAAGGATTGATAAAGCAAAAAGAAGCTTTAGGTTGGGATTTCCTGTTTATGGGCGCCACTCTTGATACCATCGATGTCGCTCAAAGGATGGGTTTTTCTGCTGACAAATCGGCTGCATTTGAAACTTCGAATTTCAGAGGGTGTATGAGTTCAATTAATGAACAAGTAAAAAAAGTCCGTTTAGGTAAACAGGTTAATCTCTCCCCAGAAGAACGTGACAATTTAAAGAAGCCTGCTGAGCAAGCTTAAAAACTCACTTACTCAAGAAAGATGTTGTTTGCTATTCTTCTGAATCACCAGCTCTCTCCTTCCGGAGAGGGCTCTATCGTTTGTATTTTTTCTAATTAAAATTTGATAAAGTTTCTCCGCTCTGATAGTGTTCAACTTGAACAAATGGAGTCATTGTATTGCGAGATGAAACTAAAGAATTTCACACCTTGGAAGAAGAAATCCTGCTCTTACAGCAAGAAGGAAAAGAAAAGACGCTATCCATTGCAGAAATTTTGCAAGTACTATCGGGAAAAGGAAAACCTTTAATTCTCATCTTATTAAGTTTACCCTTCTGCCAACCCATTCAAATTCCTGGTTTATCGACCCCCTTTGGTCTTGCGGTTGCTTTTATTGGATTGAGGATGATCTTTGGAAAGAGAATCTGGTTACCAGGAAAACTCTTAAACAAGACTATTCCTAGCGCGACTCTGAGTAGGATTACTGAAAAAGCTCTAAATCTTATTAAAAAAATGAAACCTTGGATTCACCCAAGGCTCCTTTGGCTATGCCGTTCTTCTCTCATAGAAAAAGGAAATGGGCTGATAATTTTTATACTAGGGATCCTCCTAGCACTTCCATTACCTATACCTGCGTCCAACTTGATGGCAGCATGGTCTATACTTTTAATAGCCGTGGGAATACTCGAAGACGATGGTTTATTTATGCTGATAGGATATCTAGTTTTTTTATTGACCCTCGCGCTTTTTCTTCTACTTATATTAGGTATAAAAAAATACATCTACATGTAATTTTTAGTTCCAATTACTAGTATTAAACCCAACTTGCTACCTATGAACGGGTCAGATTCAAATTCTTTTCCTCTAGAAGCTCGCAAAAATAAGGGGGTCATATTAGAAAATATGACCCCTTTATTTTCAGAGCCGAGGGTGCGAACTTCTAGAGAGAAAATAATTTCGAATCCGACTGCCTTCATAGGTAGCAAGTTGGGTTTTAATCGAAGTTTTAACCCACATTCTTAGGAGGTGGATTATTTATCATGTTCATGTAGTCATAAACTTCTTTAACCCATTCTGTATGATTATACTTCCCATCGCAAAGAGCAGCAGTTGGATTTTGTTGACATTCTATGGATAATTCTCGGTAATAACTTCCATCGGAACAGCCTGGCGTTGTATCTCCATTTATGCAGGATTCGATGAGTTTGTGGTATCTTGCATAATCAGGCATACACTCATTCCAAACCCATTTACCATCTTCGCAATCCGCGCATCCCCAATCGTCGTAAAATTCATTTACACATCCTTTAAATCTATAGGTTGCCATTAATACTATAACGGCTACAGCTAGTACTGCGGTAGATAATATGCTGACCTTATGGTGGTTCCATTGAGAAACAATTGCATTCTTTAATGGATAGTAAAAAGATTGACTTGTGCTATGGACTTTCATGTTTCCTTTGGACTAAATTTTTTATAAATATTTGCTTGAGGATCATTCTTTGAAGGATGCGTTATTTCAAAAGGATCTATAGAAACTATCCTTCTCCAGTCTGAACGCGACTTTTCGGTTGAAGCAACAACTGTGTTTTGAGTATTCTTCATTATTTCTCCTGCAATATTGTCATTCGGATTGCCATTTTGAGGCTCACCTGCACTACAAACAAATAATGTAATTTTAGCTGAAGGATCAAGGCTATTAAAACATTTTGCAAGATTTCTTTTTTTATGAACCCAGGCATCTAAAATTTTACTATCACCGGATATATGAATGCCTTCTGGATTTCCATGGCCATTAATGACTACATTAAGAAGCTTTCCTGTTTTCGACGCTTCTTTAACTTCTTGACAAAGCTCATCATATGATTTAACGACTTTAAATTTAAAATCATAGTTTTTTGAAAGCTTTTCAAAAAATTCAGGGTTTCTTTCCGGGCTTAAAGCATATTGACCTTTAGCATCTGATTCCATAGATAAAAATAAGAACTTCTGTCTGGGATCATCTTTGCACAATCTTAAAATATCTTGCAAATCTTCAAATTCAGTTGACCGAAGGAGAGTTGATTTTTGTAATGTTTCGTTTTTAATTGTTTCAATGGCTAATTGCTCCCGTTCATGTATCTTATCTTTAAAAACATTTATGCAGTTTTCATAAATAGGATGAAATACTTTGAAGATATTCTTTGTTTTCCAAATGAAGTCAGAAGGGTGAAAAATTTCAGCATCAAGCGCATCTATTATTTTTGTATATCCTGAATAGGTCATATCAATTGGCGCAATCACAGTTCTTTGAGCTAATGTCGCCGTTTTCTGTGCTATATTGTCTTTGGGGTTCCCTTCCTTGGGCCTTCCCATATAGCTGCCAAGAAGTATAATTTTACCCGAAGGATGAAGGCCTTTAAAACAGTTTAAAAAGTCTTTTCTTTTATCAAGTTCTGCACTTTTTGAAGTATAATACCACCCATGCTCAGTTTGAGCAGTCGTATCATCTATAAGCATACCATCTTGATTACTATGTCCTTGAAGGATGACATTAGCGAGTTTTCCTATCTTGGCTGCTTCACTGATTTCATGACAGATATCATCGTAGGTTTTAATGACCGTATATTTTGTATCAAACTTTTTATCTAGAGTGTTTATGAACTCAGAGAGGTATTTAGGATCTAAAGCTCCATTAAAACTATAGTTTGCTGATAAAAAAAGGCTTTTCTCTCTTGGATCGTCTTTTCTCAATCGCAAATACTCTTGGTTTTTGCTTATCTCGCTGAAATAGCGTTCAAAAATAGAAATATCAAAAGAGGAAAATTCCTTAAGCGCTTTTATTTCTCTAGGATGAAGTTGACTTTCCACAAGATCTGGGCAATCGGGATCGAGACAATTTGGTGTGTTAAGTATTATTGGAGGCTCACACATCGGAAGTGCTGGCCATATCCAACAAGAAACTACGGACGCAAGATTAGATAATGTTAAACTCACGACTGGATCTTCTCTTTAAGATTTAATTAGTGTTATAGGAAAAAATGAGGGAAAAAACAACCTGAAAAAATTTGAAGACGCTTACTCCATAGACAATTTATGCATAAAGACATTATAATTTTGAAAAAAATAGATTTTGCTTCTTCTTTCTCACTTTCATAAAACAATAATTATTTGCTTACCTTGGATGGGCTCTTTATGCATACTCAAGAAATCCGCCGTCAATTCCTAAATTATTTCAAACAAAAGCAACACGCTGTTATCGCCTCTTCTCCTGTTGTTCCCCATGATGATCCCACCTTGCTTTTCAATAATGCGGGCATGAATCAATTCAAAGATGTCTTTTTAGGCAACAGCCATCGCGATTACAAGAGAGCCGCAAGCAGCCAGAAATGCGTCCGCGTCGGCGGCAAACATAATGACTTGGATAATGTAGGCCATACGAGCAGGCACCTGACCTTCTTTGAAATGCTCGGCAATTTTTCCTTCGGCGATTATTTTAAAAGTGAAGCTATCCGCTTTGCATGGGAAGTTTCAACGCAAATCTTTGGCTTCGATCCCGACCGGATTTGGCCCACAGTTTTTCGTGAAGATGACGAAGCATTCGAACTCTGGAAAAATTATGTGCCCTCCTCGCGGATCACCCGCTTTGATGAAAAAGATAATTTTTGGGCAATGGGAGAAACAGGACCATGCGGTCCCTGCTCTGAACTGCTTTTTGACCGTGGAAGCCATTATAATACCGCAACAAAGCCCACCGAAGATAGCACTGGCGAACGATTTTTGGAATTTTGGAATCTCGTCTTTATGCAATATAATCGGCAGCCGAATGGCGGCATGGACCTATTGCCTCATCCCTCTATTGATACAGGAGCCGGCCTTGAAAGAGTCGTCGCTCTTAAAATGGGTGTTGACAGCGTTTTTGATACGGACGTCTTGCGAAGCCTCATCGCTCAAGTAGAGCAAATTTCCGGTATTGCTTATAAAGGCGGCACCGAAGGCAACGATCCGGCTTTTCGCGTTGTTGCCGACCACCTGCGTTGTCTGGCGTTTGCCATTGCAGATGGCGTGCAACCAAGCAATGTCGATCGCGGTTACGTATTAAGAAAAGTTTTAAGACGTGCTGTGCGCTATGGAAGACTGCTGGGACTCGATGAGCCATTTTTAGCAAAAATCTTACCACGCCTTATCTCGACAATGGGTGAAGATTATAAAGAGCTGGGTATGGCGCAAAATCGAATTGCCGAAATCCTTACTCTAGAGGAAGAGGCCTTCCTGCGTACGCTTCGTCGAGGGGGCAACATTTTAAATGCTGTTATCGAAAAGGCGAATGCAAGCAACAAGAAGATCAGCGGAGACGATGCATTTAAACTTAAAGATACCTATGGACTTCCTTTAGAAGAAATCCTCCTTTTGGCTAAGGATAGCGGACTGACAGTTGAAACAGATCGATATAATATCCTTGAGCAAGAAGCTAAGGAACGTTCTCGCAGTGTTCATAAAACAACACATCAAATTGCTGGGGAAAGTCTCTTTGCCTCTTTTGTTAAAGAAAAGGGGCCTTGCGAGTTTCTGGGGTACAAAGAGCATACGGCAAGCGGAAAAGTGACCGGAATTATTGTCGATGGCGCCTTTGTCGATAAAATTGAAGCTGGAACGGAGGCATGGATCGTTTTAGACAAAACACCATTCTATGCCGAGATGGGAGGGCAAATCGGTGATAGTGGCACGCTGTATAATGAACACGCTCTTTTTCAGGTTACTGATTGCCAATCTCCTTATAAGGGAATCACCGTCCATGTAGGAAAACTGGATGGAGGGCATATTCAACTTGGAGAAACGTTGACAGCTTCCATCGATATTGCCAAACGTCAAAAAATTGCTAATAACCATACAGCCACGCATCTTCTGCATTGGGCTCTTCATCAGGTCCTTGGGGAACATGTTAAACAGGCTGGATCTGTCGTTGAACCAACGCGCTTGCGCTTTGATTTCAGCCACCATAAAGCATTAACTCTCAGTGAAATTCACAAAATCGAGGATCTCATCAACACAAAAATTCGGGAAAATTCACCCGTAAATTCCTATGAAATCTCTTATGATGAAGCGCAAAAAAAGAAGGAGATCAAGCAATTCTTCGGTGAAAAATATGGTGCCCGCGTCCGCGTCATTGATATCGACTATTCCAAAGAACTTTGCGGCGGCATCCACACATCGGCTACTGGAAATATAGGATTATTCCGCATAGCTAAAGAGGGAAGCATTGCCGCTGGAGTTCGCCGCATTGAAGCCATTACAGGAGGAGAAGCTGAAATTTTCTCAAGGCAAAATGAACTACTCCTTAACGATATCTCCGGCACTCTCAAGACACAATCTACAAAGGTTCTTGAACGCATCGAAAAACTCATTGAAGAAAATAAAAATCTCGCTTTGCAACTCAAAGCGGCTAAGAAGACTGCGTTGAATGAACAAGCCCGTTCGCTTATCGCCAAACTTGAAAAAATCAATCACTTTCCTGTTTTGGCTGTGGAACTGAGCGTTCCTCCAGAAGAGCTTAGAGCTCTCTCCGATGAAATCATGGCGCAATTGTCGACGGGGATTGTTGTATTAGCTGCCAGAAATGATGACAAATGCCAACTTCTCGTTCGCGTGAGTGAAGATTTAGTCTCTAAAGGAACCAAAGCCCTTGATATTATCAACGTGTTAGCTCCGATTGTTGAAGGAACAGGCGGCGGTAGGCCGAACAGTGCTCAGGCGGGAGGAAAAGCCCCTCACAAAATTCCAGAGGCCTTGAACAGAGCCAAGGAGCTTTTTAAAGCTGATGCTTAAAGAGTTGCTGCAAAGCGCAAAACTGCGCGAACTTCATCATGCTTTGCAAAATCAAGAATCGGTGCTTATTGAGGATTTATGGAATACCTCAAAGGCTCTGGTTGCCGCGTTAGCTCAGCAGGCGACGGGCAAGCATGTTCTCATTTTGACAGGCGCCAGCCAAGAGGAAGTGCGCCTTTATCATGATTTTGCTTTTTTTACAGAAACACCCGTTGTTGATTTTCCGGCATGGGAAGCCCTTCCATCAGAAAACATTGCCCCAAGTCCAGATATCGTTGGAGAACGCTATCGAGCATTGCGAGAGCTTTCATCAGCTTCTCAGCCTCGAATTATTCTGAGCAGTTTGCAAGCATGCCTACAAAAGCTTATTCCACCAGCAAATTTTCAAGACCTTTATCTTCGCCTAGATTTAGGAAATTCATATCCCTTTGAAGGACTTATCGAAAAGCTTCTCAAAATGGGTTACCACCGATTTCCAATTGCCAGCGATAAAGGACAATTTGCTGTGCGAGGAAGTATCATTGATATCTTTCCAGTTTCATCACCTGATCCCTATCGCTTGGAATTTTGGGGTGACGATTTGGAATCGATTCGCATTTATGATCCAGTGGGACAAAAATCGGTGAAGCCTGCCAATGCGATCGAAATCACGCCCGGACAGGAAATGGAGCTTTTGAATAAAAGTTCTCAGCTTTGTACGATCTTGGATTATTTAGGGCCTAATACCCTGATCATTTTTGACGATTTGCTAGCCCTGGAAGATCGTTACGCTTCCTTAGTGAACATGGCGGCGATGAATTCAAAATCCTTTAGCAGTATCGAAGAATTTCTAAAATCAACCTCATCGTTCCAACAACTCTTTTGGAGCCAACAAGCCATTGAGGAGTTGAGTGAAGTCAATGTGAATAAAAAAAATGCAAAGGGAGGTTTTTATTCTGAAACAGCTCCTATGCAATCCATTTCTTTTCAGATGTTCAACCGCGACCTCAAAGCCAAACGCTGGGTGCCGGCCTTTTCCACCATTAATGAATATTTTTTTCCAAATGAAGCGAATGGTAATCACATTACGGGACAAGATATTTTCTCCTCATTGGGAGGCCTAAGGCAAAAAAATGATGTGCATTTGCATATTCTTTGTGCAACGGAACTTGAGGAATCAAATTTCCAAAAGCGCCTTCAGGATGCAGGCTTCATTCTTCCCCGTCAAACGACATTTCATATAGGCTATTTGAGCAATGGCATCGTTTTAGACGATCTTAGCCTCGTGATCCTTCCTCTCACAGAAATCACGAAACGCTATAAAATTCGGCGACAAAAGCTGCGCAGCACCTATCACACAACCCCTGCCGATACCTTTGAATTAATTCCTGGCGAAATGATCGTCCACTATACCAACGGGATTGGAAAATATTTAGGTCTCGAAAAACATAGCGATTACAGCGGCAATGTGAATGAGTTCTTCAGCATTGAGTATGCCGATAATGCAAAACTCTATGTTCCTTTAAATCAAGCGCATCTCATCAGCAAATATATTGGGACCAATGAAGAAATCCCTAAAATGCACACCCTTGGGAGCCCTCGTTGGAAAAAAGCTCGCGAACAAGCTGAAAGGGCTATTGCAGGCTATGCTTCGGAACTTCTTGATCTATATGCCAGAAGAGAGCTTAAAGGAGGGTTTAGCTACTCTGAAGATAGTCCAGACTTCCAAGCGTTTGAAGAAGATTTTCCCTATGTAGAAACCGAAGACCAGCTTTCTGCCATCGCCAGCATTAAAACGGATATGATCTCTAATAAGCCGATGGACAGGCTTATTTGCGGCGATGTCGGCTACGGAAAAACAGAAGTGGCTATGCGCGCTGCCTTCAAGGCTGTGGCGGATGGCTGTAAGCAAGTGGCAGTCCTTGTTCCCACTACCGTGTTGGCCATGCAGCATTATGAAAACTTTACCGAACGTTTTAGTAACTTTCCAATTAACATTTCTGTGCTCTCTCGCTTCCGCACGGCAAAACAAACGAGAGAGGCTTTAGAAGGTATTGCCAATGGATCCATCGACATTGTCATTGGCACTCACCGCATTATCAGCGAAGATGTCACTTTCAAGGATCTCGGCTTGATTATCATCGATGAGGAGCAACGCTTCGGTGTCAAAGCGAAAGAGCACCTCAAAAAAATTAAGGTTGGCGTCGACTGCCTGACGTTGTCGGCTACCCCTATTCCAAGGACACTTTACATGTCCCTAATTGGAGCGAGGGATATGTCGATTATCAATACACCACCTCAAGATCGTCTACCCATTACGACACTTGTGACTGAATCTAATGACCAAGTCATCAAAAATGCCCTTCTGAGAGAACTTGCTCGTGATGGTCAAGCCTATATTATATACAATCGCGTGGAAACGATCTTCGATTACGCGACTCGCATCCAAAAATTACTTCCAAAAGCTCGCATTGTTGTTGGCCATGGACAAATGCATTCCGATGAAATTGATACAGTTTTCCATGCGTTTAAGAGCGGCAATGCCGATATTCTGATCGCGACGACCATTGTTGAAAACGGCATTGATATTCCCAATGCCAATACGATTCTCATTGATCGTGCCGATCGTTTTGGAATGGCTGATCTCTATCAACTGCGTGGACGTGTCGGCAGATGGAATAGAAGAGCTTATGCATACTTTTTCGTTCAAAACCAGCGCGTCCTTCCTGAAATTGTCCGCAAGCGCCTAAACGCTTTGGCTGAATCCAGCGGCTATGGCGGAGGAATGAAAGTGGCGATGCGAGACTTAGAAATTCGTGGCGCTGGAAATATTTTAGGGTTGGAACAATCTGGACAAGTCTCTTCTATCGGCTTTCACCTCTACTGCAAGCTCCTTAAAAGGACAATTTTAGCCATGCAAGGCAAAATTCCAAGCGCTCTCAGCGAAGCTAAAATTGAATTCAACATTGATGCGAGACTCCCAGAAGCCTATATCAATGAAGTCAGCTTGCGGATGGAAATCTATCAACGCTTCGGAGACGCAATCACTTGGGAAGATGTCGATATGATATGGGAGGAGCTCAAGGATCGTTATGGACCACCCCCTGAGCAAGCCATATGGCTTTACCACCTGACACGCCTTAGAGTCTTTGCTTCAAAACATGGATTCACCTTGCTCAAGCAGGATAAAGTCACTCTATCTGCGGAAAGACAAAGGGGCAAAACAACAACTGCAAAAAAAATACTGCTTTCAAAGTTCAAAACAGCACGGGAGATGGAACAAAAAATCATCGTTGCTCTGGAAAAAGAATTCGGCCTCCCACCTCTCTGAGGTTGTGAAAAAAACTCATCAAAATCGCCGGTATTTTAATTTTTTTACAGCCTCTCTGACCGATGATTGCTAAATCACTGAATTCCTTCAAAGCGGCGTCGGTTGCCTCTAAAAACACCCTTAGCTTGTTTCTTGATGGCTTGGTCCAGTTTTTTGATGATTTCCACACCTAATTCAACATGTTGTTGAGTGTGCTCAAGAAAGACTGCCTCAGCGCTCTTTTTGGTTTTAATGCCCTCTTTACTCAAGGGTAAATCAGAAATTAGCAACAGAGCTCCTAAAGGCAATTTATAGCGATAGCTTGCCATGAAAAGCGTTGCGCATTCCATCTCGATAGCTTGCGGACGCGTTTGCTGCAGACGTTCTCGAAATTCTTTATTGAATTCCCAAAAGCGCTTATTGGTTGTATGGGTGATGCCAATATGATAGCGGAAATTCTCTTGCTCCAAAAGATTGGTCACTGATTTCTGCACCAAAAAATTGGCCATCGCAGGAACTTCTACAGGAAAATAGAAATCAGAAGTCCCCTCTCCCCTAATCGCTGCCACTGGAACAAAAAAATCCCCCACTCGATAATGCTTGCGCAAGCCTCCGCACATTCCAAGCAGAAGGGCAGCCTTTATAGGAAGATAAGCACATAGGTCAACGACAAGAGCTGCGGATGGAGAGCCGATTTTGAAATCGAGGATAGAGATTTTTTCAGCAGGTGAATGAGCAACCTTGAACATGGAGCCCTCTACGATAGGTAAATTCCTTACTTCAGCAAACTGTTGAACGTATCTGGGGAAATTGGTTAATAAAAGATAGGGTTGGAACTCGCCTGCTAACGAGCCAGAATATCTTTCAAGGGTATCTACGGCTATCTGTTGCTCATGGAGATCGGGAAAGTCATTTTGTAAAATTTCCTCATTGCTCTTTTCAATCATAACCAATCTACTTCTGGGGGTTGAGATCTTCCAATGAGTGGACCAAAGGTGGGTTTATTCTTTTTGCTTAATGTAAAGGCTTGGCCGCATCTCTCGCAAATCATTTCTTTTATCCATACCCCTAAACGGCACTGAAAATCTTCTCGACTTTCGACAATAAATCCACATTTGGGACAGCGATGGTAATGTAAAATCATATCCCAAGAATGCTGACTTTTTTGAGTCATTTTTCTTTTCCCTCTTTAGGTTGACTAAGATTCGCCTACAAGTCCTTCAAAAAGTTTATTAATATTTTTTTCGCGAAACGTCAAGAAAAGAAAAATCGTTTGCATTACATTATGAAAATTTTTATAGATCAATTCAGAATAGGGATTTAGGAAGGAATATGCAGAAGTGTAAAAAGACTCTACATCTCTTGGCCGCCCTTATCTTCACATTTTGCTCCTTTTTTGCCATTGAAGCTGAAAATCAAACGATCATTCCCATAGAACATCAAATTAAAACGCCAGAAACGGCTTTAAGGGAACTTTTAAAAGGGAATGAACGCTACATAAACGACAAGCTCCTCCATCCTAATCGCACATCGGAAAGACGCGAAGCCCTCTCCAACAGCCAAGCCCCCTTTGCTATCATCATTGGATGCTCTGATTCCAGAGTATCTCCCGAAATTATTTTCGATCAGGGAATTGGCGATTTATTTGTTGTGCGTGTCGCAGGGAATGTCGTGGGACCAATAGAACTGGCAAGTATTAAATTTTCTGCAGAATATCTAGGATCTTCTATTATTTTAGTTTTAGGGCATCAGAATTGCAGCGCTGTCAAAGCTGTTTTAGCCCATCAGGCAAAAGATATCGAACCTATTGCCTTAAAAATAGAGGCGGCGCTTCAAAATCACGATAAACTTGCGAATGACCCTCTCGAAAATGCCATTAAGCTAAACGTCATCGCTGTTTCCAAACAGCTTCGCATGGATGAAAATCTTGCTAACCTTATTGCTCAAAAGAAACTTGAGGTCATAGGTGGCTACTACCATTTGACGACTGGCAAAGTCGAACTATGCTGCGATTTACCTTAGCCCTTTCGCACCCCTAATCTCGTTCAACGCTTCATTTTAAAACCATATCTGCTAGTTTCCCTGATTCGTCAAATTCTCGAGCTTGACTTCGTCACGGAAATACCCCCTACCGTTTTAAAATAAATATTTTAATTAGATTGATTGTTGAATTTAAAGTTGATTGTTGTTATGCTATTCGCCAATCTTTATTTTAAATTGAAAATAAAGACATTTTAAAATGACTTTTGAAGCGAATTTTTATCTATTCCATTCATGTCATTAAATTTATTTTTTCAAAACCAACAACTAAATCAAAAAAAAATGACTGCTATTACTTACCGACAAATACAATCGCCAACTCCATCTAATTTCGATCATTCCTCTCCAAGCTCTACAGAATCGGTCATCAAGTTCGAGTTTGATAAAGTCCGCTACGCCACGGACTCTTTAGACTTCCCTTCGATTAACCATTCGCTTCCACGATGGCAAGAGTCGAAACGCGTTAAACAATTTGAATTTAAAAAAAATTTAGATCCTTGGTTAACAAAAAAAGAAATCAGAAAACATCAGCGAGTTGAAATCTTAAAAAGTCTAGAAATTCCAGTCGCTGAAACAAATCTTAAGGAACTTCTTGCAAAGATACCGGAGATTAAAACGGAATTTGCAAAAGACTTTTTGAACAAAAGAACGTTAACTTTTCCAGTGCAGATTAACAAGCAACCCTACAGAATCGAAGCTCATCCTCGAAAAGATGAAAATGGCGTCGATATCTTTTTGTTTTCTACTAAAGAAACACATGAAATCGACAGCGGAAGCTTCAAAATATACTTTAATGGATGGTCTCTAACCAAAGCTCCAAAGCATCTAGCCATTGGAGTCTCGAAACCTCGAATGTTTGCTAGCTGTAAACAATCCTACGTCGCTGAAGCTAATTTCACCGATGCACTGAATGCCAGCAAATTATTTGGCCGTCTTTTCAAATGCAGCTATTTTGAAGATAGCAACAATCAAGTCGATGGACAAGTCCTCATCATGAAATATTGTCCCGAAATTTTATTTGATAAATTAAACGACATTATCTGCGTATTAAAAACAAAAAAGCGAATGACCGATATAGAGAAACTTGATCTTGCTATCGATTTTATTTCCGCGCTCAATTATTTGCACAGCCAAGAAATTGTCCACAGAGATCTTAAAGCCGAAAATATCTTGCTTAATAAAAAAGGGTGCCCTGTCATCTGTGATTTTGGTTTTGCAGCAAAATCTTCAAATAAAGAGGCTTTAACCCTATTTAAGGGCACATTGGATTATCTTCCCTATGAATTTTTTACAAATTACCCTACAAACACCCAAAGAAATAGCACAATAAAAAGATTTGATTTTTCTGAATGGAGTCCACAGCAAGGTTATGCACTTGATATCTGGAGTTCGGGAATCATTCTATATACCCTCTTTAATTTAGGTGCTCCATCCTGGGTCTATGCGCTCAAAGAAAAAAAACAATTTTCACTAGATGATCTGGATAAAATCATAAATAGCATGGAACAATTTCACAAGAATGAACCGGACGCGGAGAGCAAACGATTAAGACATCTAATATGGCAAATGTTGCATTTAGATCCTCTACAGCGTCCTCAAACCTCAGAAATTCTAGATGAACTTAAAGAAATAAGAGCTCCTCTTCAAGAGGATTCTTATGATTTCGACTATCAATTTCCCGACGCTCGAGCGTTAAGATTAGACCTTCGATATCCTTTTCTTGAATGATGTCCCATCTTTCTAAATGATTTATTTATTTCTCGTTCATATCTTCCGAGATGTGAATGAAGAAGGATAGGATAAAATAAACTCTTGATTGCCTGTGGATTAGAAGGCAATCAAGGTTTAAAAGACCCCAGAAATTTTCGACCATGGAACCTGAACGGCTCCAGCTTTAGAAGATTATTGCAAAAAGCCCTCCTAAATTGCCCCTAATCGCGCTCGACGCTTCCTTTGAAAATATCTACTAATTTCCCTGACTCGCCAAACTCTCGAGCTCGACTTCGTCATGGAAATACGCTTCTACGGTTTTAAAATGTAGCTTCGAACAAGATTATAAGTTGAGTTTAAATTTGATTGTTGTTATGCTATTCGCCAATCTTTATTTTAAAATGAAAATAAAGACATTTTAAAATGACTTTTGAAGTGAATTTTTATCTATTCTATTCATGTCATTAAATTTATTTTTTCAAAACCTACAACTAAATCAAAAAAAAATGACTGCTATTACTTACCGACAATCGCCAACTCCATCTAATCTCCACCATTCCTCTCCAAGCTCTATAAAATCGGTCATCAAGTTCAAGTTTGATAAGGTCCGCTACGCCACGAGCTCTTTAGACTTTCCTACGATTAACCATTCGCTTCCACGCTGGAAAGAGTCGAAACGTGTTACACAATTTACATTTAAAGAAAATTTAGATCCTCAGTTAACAAAAAAAGAAATCAGAATACATCAACGGGTTGAAATCTTAAAAAGTCTAGAGATTCCCCTTAATAAAAAGGAACTTAAGGAACTTCTCACAAAAATACCGGAGATTAAAACGGAATTTGCAAAAGACTTTTCGGAGAATAAATCGCTAATTTTTCCAGTGAAGATTAACAAGCAATCCTACAGAATCGAAGCTCACCCTCGAAAAGAGGATAAGGGCGTCGATATCTTTTTGTTTTCTAAAAAAACAAATGAAATTAGTCATGGGGGCTTCAAAATATACTTTCATGGATGGTCTTTAACCAAAGCTCCAAAACGTCTAGCCGTTGGAGTCTCGAGACCTGAAAAATTTTCTGACTACAAAGACACCTATGTGGACGAAGCTAATTTCACTGATACACTGAATGCCAGCAAATTATTTGGCCGTCTTTTCAAGTGCAGCTATTTTGAAGACAGCGACAATCAAGTCGATGAACAAATCCTCATCATGAAATATTGTCCACAAGTTTTATTGGATAAATTAAATGATATTATCGAAGTTCTAGTTACAAAAGAGCGAATGACCGATATAGAGAAACTTAATTTTGCTATAAATTTGGTTTCTGCACTCAACTATTTGCACTGTCAAGAAAATACCGTTCACAGAGATCTTAAACTCGAAAATATCTTGCTTAATAAAAAAGGGTGCCCTGTCATCTGTGATTTTGGTTTTGCAGCAAAATCTTCAAATAAAGAGGCTTTAACCCTATTTAAGGGCACGGTGGATTATCTTCCCTATGAATTTTTTAAAAATTACCCTAAAGACACCCAAAAAAATGGCACAAAAAGATTTGATTTTTCTGAATGGAGTGAACAGCAGGGTTATGCAATTGATATCTGGAGTATGGGAGTTATTCTATATGTCCTTTTTAATTTAGGTGCTCCATCCTGGTTCGACCTGCTCCAACAAAAACAAGTGCCACTACAGGCCAAGCTAGATAATGTTATGGAGAAAATGGAAGAATTTCACAAGGATGAGCCGGATGCGGATTGCCAAGGATTAAGACATCTAATATGGCAAATGTTACATTTAGATCCCCTACAGCGCCCTCAAACCTCAGAAATTCTAGATAAACTTACCAAAATAAGGGATTCCCTTTTTCCGGAAGATTCTTATGACTTAGACTATCAATTTCCCCAAGCCACACTGGTAAGACTTGATCCTAATTATCCTTTTCAATGAGGAAGGATAGAATAAAACATTAAACTCTTGATTGCCTTGGATTAGAAGGCAATCAAGGTTTAAAAGACTCCCAAAAATTTTCGACGATTTGTAACTTGAAGGGCTCCAGCTTGCTAAAAAACCTGACTTCGATTAAATATAAGAATTAACATTTAATATGTTTTTTATTAAAAATCTTAAGTACAAGAACAAGCCTTAACCGTGTTTACAACTGGATTTAGAAATGGCACTAATATCTAGTCACATCTTAAACACCAACCTTTCTGAAAAAGAGTCTCAGAGCTCCTCTGAAACAATTCAAATTAACACAGTCACTATTGATCTCAACCGCCGCATTGATTCCCTTCTTCCAATAATAAATACAAATCCCTTGCCTTTACACATCAGCCATTCACTGCCTCGCTGGCGCGACTCTAAATTTGTTAAGAAGTCTCAAGCATTATCTGAAAAAGAGAAAGTTCCCCAAAATTTATTAGAAAGGACAAAAAAAGAATATCGTCAAGCCCAACGTCAAACGCTTCTTACTCAGTTGGAAATCCCGCTAAATTCTAAAGAATTGAATGATCTCTTGAAAGCAGTCGATGCACTCAAAGAAAGGATTCCGTCTCATAATGATCCACAAGCTTTTCCTGTCACCATTAATGGAAAAATAGGACGCATAGAAGTTTATCACCGCAAAGATGATGGAAAGAAAGACATTCTGATCACTTTCTTAGAAAAAAAGCAGCTTTTAGCTCCACCTGGAACGTCCAAAACATTTTACTCGGCATGGACTTTAACTAAGGCTCCAAAAAGGCTGGCATATGGCATTGTCGATCGATTCTATAATCGCGACATCTCTCTTGCCATCGAAGAAGCTGATTATTTTAACCAATTCAGAGAAAGTGGCTTTTTTCCAAAACTTTTTAAATGCACCTATTTCAAAAATAATGAACAACATTACCAAGTTTTGGTGATGAAATATTGTCCATCAGATCTTCTGATGCTACTGCAAGCCATCGAGAAAAATCCCTCTCGTCTGTCTGAAATGACTTCCGATCAATTTAAATTACTGACAGCAATCTCTTTTGTGAAATGCGTCGATTTCCTCCATCAACAAAAGATCATCCATCGTGATCTTAAGCCAGATAATATATTGATAACAAACGGCTTTAAGCCTCTTTTATGTGATTTGGGTTTTGCCATTCTCTCTACAGATATTACCGAGATCGAAGATGTCAAATGCTCAACACAATATCTTGCTCCTGAAGCGTATGCTTATGTATTCCGCACATTAATTCCAGAAGCCGTTAATGACTACTGCGATCCTAAAGATTTCACAAACAATTGGAACGAAAAACGTGCTTTTGCTCTAGATACATGGACAATCGGATGTATCCTATGGCAAATAAGCACCCTTGCTCCTTTTCCTTGGTCAGAATATCACTTAAAACCAGAAAAATATTTAGATCTCATCAAACGTTTTCAACAAATTCCCATCTCTGAAGCTGGCCATCCCCTTGAAAACCTAATAAGGAGATTATTACAAAAAGACCCCCTAAAACGGCCAGAAACAAAGGAAATTATCAATGTCTTAATTCAAATCCAGAAAGATCTCCCTGAAAAAAATACATTTTTACTGTCACAACAATTGAAACATCTAAATCAGATTGAGTAGTTTCAGAGCATGTTTCAGGGATGTTCCAGCACTCCTTTCAGGAGTGCAATTCTTTGTTCTATGGGTCCCAGGTCGCGACGAAGGAGCGCCCTGGGAAACAATAAAAAAACAGCGTGCACGCCTGAAAGGTGTGCTGGAAAAGAAGATCTTTAATAATTATTCCCAATAAAATAAAAATTTTATAGACATTAGCCTTTATGGGGATAACTATGCATTTATGGCTTATCATTTTTATCTCAGGTTTGCTGACCGCTTGCTGCAGCTCGCAAATGTATTGTCCTTCAAATACTCCTCCACCCCTTCCCGATTGCCCCGCTGTCGAGTGTCCAGTCCGTTTGGCATTAGTGTTAGGCGGTGGTGGCGCGAAAGGATTTGCTCATGTTGGGGTGCTTGAAGAATTGGAAAAAGCCAATATTCCTGTAGATGTCATTATAGGATGCAGCGCAGGCAGTATCGTTGGAGCGCTTTATGCGGACTATCCTTGTGCTCAATATCTGAAAGAAGTCATGTTAACCATGCATGCAAGTGTTCTTATTGATTTTGACATTTGGCATGCAAGATATGGATTATGTCAAGGACGATCCTTAAGGCGATTTTTGCGTGCTAACCTTTCAGCAACCAACTTTGATGAGCTTCAGCTTCCTTTCTTTTTGGTGGCTACGGATTTATATTCGAGCGAACTTGTGACTATCGGAGGAGGTCCTATTGTTCCTGCTGTCGAAGCTTCATGTTCGCTTCCATTTGTTTTCGTTCCTGTCCCTTTACATGGCAGAGTATTAGTCGATGGAGGAGTCATCGATCCTGTCCCTGTGCGCATAGCACGTCACTTTGATCCTGACGTTATTGTTGCCGTGGATTTGCGGGGATTGCTGCCGCCGAAATTCCCATCAAATCTGTTTGGCGTCTTCACCAGAAGTGCAGAAATTACTTTGCTATGGCAAAGTGAAACCTGCATCAAAGATGCTGATGTCGTCATTCGACCGGAACTTAACGGCAATATGGGCACTTTTGCGACAAAATATAGCGAACAGATCTATGAAGCAGGAAGAGCCGCAGCCCGAAAAGCCATTCCCCAAATTCTCGCCCTCCTAGGAAGAAAAGAATAAAATTGCACTCACAAATAGGCTGCGATAGATCTCTTATTCTTGCCCTGGACGATCGTCTTTCTCAGCTTTTTTCACATCCTCATCAGTCCCTGGCAGAACATCAGTGATGGCTCCTTTTAAAACTTCAATCTTGGATCCATCATACATTTTAAGGATAACGCTTTGCTCTTGAATGCGCAAAACAGTGCCGATAATTCCCATCGCTGTCACGCGGTCTCCCTTTTTCAAGGAACTCCGCTGATCTTCGAGAGCTTTTCGTCTCTTTTGTTCTGGGCGCCACAGGATAAAATAAAAGAAGAGGAGGGCAATACCGATCATAATGACTGTCTGCCACATGCCTTGATCGCGAGGAGGCATGGCTTCGCTGTCATCGGCTGCATACAGCGATGTTAAAGTGAAAGTCTGAAAGCAAAGGAGAAAATATATAAACTTGTTCATGAAATTCCTTGAGTTAGCAAAGTTGGTTTTACCCCTGATTGCGACCTTATGATAAATCAGATTCGAATTCTTTTCCTCTAGGAACTCGCAAAAATAAGGCTGCCTTATTTTCAGATCTACGTGCGAGCTCCTAGAGAGAAAATAATTTCGAATCTGATTTATCATAAGGTCGCAATCAGGGGTTTTACATAAAACATAAGATTTTAGCGAGCGTTTTTTAATATGACGATGTTTTCGATATGAACTGTATGGGGAAATTGGTCAACAGGCCTTATCCCTGCAATCTCATATCCCATTTCGATCATCTTCTTCATGTTATCTGCTTGCGTCACAGGATTGCAAGAAATGTATAAGATCTTATCAGGCTTTAGTTCAGCCAGATGCTGAAGTGTTTCCGCATCTAGTCCTGCACGCGGAGGATCAACCATCACAATGTCTGGAAGAGGATAGGTCTTTTCTTTTCGAATCATCGATATCACATCCCTTACTGAACCTGTCAAAATCGAAACATTGCCTTTTCCATTCGCTGTCGCATTAGCACGGGCATCCAAAGAAGATTCTGGAGATATTTCAATTCCAATGACGTTTTTTGCAAGTCTAGATGCACAAATCCCCAAGGTCCCTGTTCCACAAAAGAGGTCATAGACTGTACTGTTGAAAGGGATGTCCAACATTTGGAGAGCACAACTATAAAGCTTTTCGGCTTGAAAAGCATTCGGTTGGAAAAATGCCGATGGGCTGACATTGAATGTCAAGCTTTCCGTTTCCTCTCCAGAGACCGGCTGAATATGCAAGATTTCTCCGATATGATCTGGACCATAGAGATGCATTTCATAAAAATTGGTTTCCATTCCTTTAGCGATTTGCTGGATGCGCAAAAAAATGCTTAGCTTGCTAGATTCACCAGGTTCGATAGCATCGCGTAGAAAGGTAACAAAACTATCAATATGCTGTCGTTGAAGAGCAAAATCAGGATTGCCTGAAACTGTCAACATGACAAGTCTATCGCCAGTGCGCATTCCCTCACGAAGTGTCAATGTCCTTAAAGACCCTGTATTTGTGTAGGGATGATAAGCCCTAAGTCCGGATTCATGCCACCAAGTCCGCATAGCATGTAAAGTCTGAGCAAACCATGGATTAACAAGATGACATTCGGTGAGATTGAAGACTTTCCCTCGGCTACCGTCCAAAATAAGCCCAAGAAATTGCCTTCCCGACGCATCGTTAGAAAAGGAGAACTCCATCTTATTGCGATAATGCCATGGTGGATCGCAAGCGACGATGGGCTGAATTTGAATGCCTGGAGGCAAAAGGGGCTGGAAAAGTTTTTCGATCGACTCTTGTTTAATCTTAAGTTGATCTTGGTATTCAAGATTTTGCCATTTACAGCCACCGCAAGAGGCAAAATGCACGCAACGAGATTTGATTCTAAGGGGAGATTCAACGAGAATTTCCTCAAGTCTTGAAGAGTAAACGCCTCCGCGCTTCCGCATCAGGCAAGCCCTCACCTTATCTCCAGGCAAAGTAAAAGGAACTTCCACAGTTCGCTTGGCTTCTTCTAAGATATGGCCTAAACCATGTCCTTTTTTTGAAAAACTTGTAATAGAAATTTCAACGGATTGGGAAAAGTTTCGAGTCGTCATAAATGGGATAAAATAGAAATAAAAAGGGAGGTAAAAAAAACCCCCCTAGAAAATTCAGGCTAAAAAGCCAAGACTATCTAGCAGAAGCCCTTTTTGAAGGAAGCTTAGCTGTCGGTCTTTTGAAAGACAACGCGCGTGGTCTTGCAACTGCTTTGTGAGCTTTTGCTTTTGGCTTTGCTTTCACATGTGCTGCTTTAGGTTTAGCGGCTGCTTTTTTTGGAGCTGCTTTGTGGTGCGCTGCAGCTTTTTTGGCTGGCTTGCGTGTACCCTTAGTTTGCTTCTCGTTCTTTATCGACTCTTTGCGATAAAGCTTAGCAATTTTCTCAAGTTTGACAGTTCCTGTACGAACACGCTGAGATGCAGCTTTATTTCCGCCTTCAGCTTTTTCGAGATCTTGTGTGATATGACTCAGAAGATCTTTCATATGTTTGAACGTCTCTTTTAATGCCATGTGTGTACTCCTTGGGTTTTATTGGTTCATGACAAACAACTGAATATTAACTTTGGATATATTGTGCAATATTTTTCTCAATGCGAAAAATTTTTAAAGTATTTATAACTAAGTTGGATAGCAATTTTTTAAAAAAAAGAAGTTAAAAAAACATTGTTTTGAACGTATCTTGAACACTTTTTTTTATTTTTGCCGGAAAATTTTGCCTATCAAAAAAAAAACCGAAAAAAATTTCAAAATTTTTTCGACCGACTTCTTCAAAATCCGCAAATTTTCATCATTTTGTGTTATGATTCCAAAAAAAACGAGCAAATTACCATCCTAATGATGGTGTCGACGCTTGTTTTTTTCAGCATACCATTCGATAGATAATTTTGAACATGATAAAAAAACAAACTCTCTTTATTCGGAATTCAAAATCAGGTATTCTCCTATCACTTGGAGCTTCCTATGTTTTTCAGACGCATCTATTTTTTGCTGGCTTTTCCATTGGCATCATCATGCCTTTTGGCCAATCCATCAAATGAATCTCCCAAGTTTCCCCTTGAGAAGATTCAAAAAAATGACAGTAGATTAATTGATGCAGATGAATATTTCGATGCTGGGCTCTACCCTCAAGCGGTTTCTCTTTACAGAGAAATTCTTGAAGATTGCCAAAACAAGACCAATGTTTCTAATCTTACCATTACCCAACTAGCGATTCAAACGCGTTTTCATCTCGCACAAGCCCATTTTGCGATGGAAAATCTTCTCGAAGCTATCCCCTTGTTGCGCAAAAATATCGATACTATCGACACGTCTATTCGGCAGCATTCTCCAGTAAGAGAGATCCAGCTAAATTCTCTCTACCTATTAGCCTTGATTCACAAAGCCTTGAAACAATATGCGGATGCCAGCGAGATTTTTCAGACCTATCTAGAACAAGGAAATCCATCTGAATTAGCCTTTTATGAGGAAGCTCTTTTTGAAAAGGGATTGGTCAATTTCTTATCTTGTGATTACCCAGAAGCCGAAAAACAATTCTTGAAACTTGAAGTAAATCAATCGAAGCCGCGGCTGCATTCGCTCGCTCAAATATACCTAGGCCGTATTTGCTTGGTCCAAGAAAAATATAAAGAAGCTCTTTCCTTTTTTTCAGGCCTAACTGGCAAACTTCCAGCGGATGATATCCTCAATAAAGAATTGGCCTATTTTCAAGGAGAAGCTAGCTTTCAATCGCGCAATTTTCCAAGAGCTGCTGAATTTTTCGAAAAAGCCCTGCCGATGCCAGCCACTGCTAGATGCAGCTGGCATGCCGATACGCTTTATCATCTAGGATGGTGCTACCTCAATATTGGAGACGATCCTCTTAAAAGCTTGAAGGATCAGGAAAAATTTTTAAAAAAAGCCGAAGAGACTTTTCAAAAACTATTAAACTTAAGCCCTGAAGAAAGGGTCTATCTCGCCCTTGGACAATGTCTACTCACTGAAGCCAGCAGACTAAAAAAAGACGACGCTTATGCTCAAGCAGAAACGTTGCTCTCTAATCAGAAAGCCTTTGTTTCAAAGGAGGCTCAATCCCAGGCATTGCTTTTGCGAGCCGGAGCAGCCCCTTCCTATCATTTAAGGGAAAAATTCTATTGGCAACTCACCCAGGAACAAAATAGCAACAGCTCTTTTTATGCCCATAGCTGGTTTATGAGGGCCATGAATGATTTTGAATATGGCCTTTTACTCTCAAAATCAGCAAAATTAGAAGAACAAGAAGAAAGCAAAAAAGCATTCGAACGCTCATCCTCTCATTTTGCCAAAACGTTCGAGCTTCTTAAAGATGGAAAAAAGGATCAAGCAGGAGCTGCTTTAAAATATCAGGCGCTGGCATTGAGCTATTCAGACATAAGCCATTCTGATTTAAAAGCTTTCAATTTATTGGAAGTTTTAATGACAGAGCATTCGGACAAATGGCAAGCGATGAACCATCCTGAGGAAATTTTATATCTTCATGGTTTCTTTGCCAGCCGCCTTTCAGAAAAGGGAGAAAAAGAGAAGTTTATTCCCATCGCTCAGCAATCGCTAAAAGCCGTGCTTGAATTTGCCGGCAGCAAATTTGGCGATTTAGCTCTTTTACAGCTTGGGGCCATGCATTATCGGCATGGCAATTATCCAGAGACAGAAGCTGCTTATTTAGCTCTTATCGAGTCCTATCCCTCATCCTCTTTTGCAGGAGAAGCGTGGCTCTGGGCAGCATGCTGTGCTGACAAATTGCAAAAAGATTCTAAAATCGGCAAAGAGCGCCGCCGTTTGGCATTCGAAAATTTCCCCGAATCCCCCTATGCGGCGGAAGCCTATTTTAGCTTTTATACTTATCAAGATTATTTGCAAGGTGAGCGAAATGCCATTAAACACCTTCAAAGCTTCATTGAAAAATATCCAAAAACTCCTTTGCTGATAGAAGCGTATTATCTTCTCGGCCTCGATTATAAAAGAGACAGAAAAACGCCAGAAGGCAAGTGGATTAGAAAAAAAAGCTTAACCGATGCCATCGATGCCTTTCAAGAAGTCGAAGCCACTTTTGAAGCTTTTGCAAACAAGAATTTAATTCCAACAGATCGCTTCGACTATTATGTTTCTGTTTTCTATCGGGCAACATTGGAGCGGGCGCTTGCAAATCTTGCCATCGCGGAAGAATCCCAAGGAGCAAAACGTCAAATTTATCTCGAATATGCAGAAGAGGTCTTTAAGCAGCTTCTTGCCGATTTTCAAAAACCAGACCATCCCTATGCTAAGCTTTTATTTCATCAGCAAACATATCCTTCACTCTATGAAGAAAGCTCTTATTGGTTAGCCCAAACATACATTAAGGAACAAAAAAATCGCGAAGCCGAAAAAATATTGAATGAAATATTGGAAAAATATTCTCAGAACAAAATTACCAGAGGTTATTACCTCTCAAGGATTTGGTATGAGCAAGGACGAATTTCCATGCATAAGCAGGAATATATCCTTGCACAGCAAAATTTTCAAAATGCTGAAGACGCGGCAAAGGGAAATGTATTAAGCACGGATCAAAAATTGGACCTCTGGATTCAACAAAGCTTATGCTACAGCCACCTTCATCACTATGATCAAGCCATCCTCCTACTTTCAAAAGTTGTCAACCACGATGCCATTTCATCCTTAAGGTTGAAAGCCATGTATTTAAGAGCTGAAACTTATGAACTTCAGGGACGCCCAGAACTCGCTCGCAAGCAGTTAGAATCAATGTCTAAAAAGGGAGGAATCTGGGCACAAAAAGCTAAAGAAAAACTGGAAAAAGACTATGGATATTAATATTTTGGAGTCCTCTTTCTATCTCAGCAGTTTGTTTCAATATAACTCGAACTGGAATATCATCCTTATCATTATTGGAGGATGCTCTGTCCTTAGTTTTACAATTTTTATCGAACGGCTGATGAATCTGCATCGATCAGAGATCGATACCAATAAATTCATTGTTGGGATGCGCCAATCCATAAAAGAAAGCAATATCATCGAAGCCATTGGTGTCTGCGAAAAAACCGGAGGGACCATTGCAAATATCATTAAGGCAGGACTCATCAAGCATAGCAGAGGCAAAGCCCAAATTGAAAATGCAATGGAAGTGGCCGGACTGATTGAAATCGCCCAACTGGAAAAAAATGCCAAAGTCCTTTCGATTATTGCCTATATTACGCCTCTTATTGGACTTTTGGGTACTGTGCTGGGATTCATTCAAGCGTTTGCAGAAATGCGCATGAGCGGCTTGGTGGACATTTCGGCCACAAGAATAGGCGAAGCGATGGAATATGCTCTCGTGACGACAGCAGCAGGCCTTGTTGTAGCTATTCCCTCCATCATTGCCTACAATTATATTGTTAGTCGAATTGAAGGATTTATTCTTGAAATTCAAACAACTTCCTCAGAAATTGTAGACCTTCTCACAGAAAAACAAGAGGAATGGCACTATTGAAATTTAAATCTAATCTTAAAATATCGCATAGTTTGATCGATATGACGCCCTTGGTCGATGTGATCTTTCTAATGCTCATTTTTTTTATCGTCACTTCAGATGTATTGCCTCTGAAATCACTGAATATTGAAAATCCTGCTCTCGAACGCAATTCTGCACCGATGACAACGCAGATTCTCGTCGTCATGGATGCACAAAATGTCATCTACGTTGGTTCAAAAAAAGCCATTGTCGATCTATCCTCCGTTAAACAAAAGCTCCAAGAAGAAATAGAGTCATTGCATAAACAATATCCTTCTGCCGTCCCTACTGTAGTGCTAAGCATCGACCGCCGTGTCGATTATGGTTCTTTTTTAAGGTTGTTTTCGCTCGTTCAAGAAAGTTCTCCGCGCTTGCGATTGGTATATAAGCCAGATGAAGATCATGAAGAAAATGATTTTAGTTAAAAAATGCTAAAGCTGGAAAAAAACAAGCATCAGCTGACTGTGATTATCCGGGATAAAGAACGACTTTATACCCGTACCTTTCTGAAAGCATTTTTTCTCGCTGCCTCCATACACATCCTTTTGTTGACCTTATTTCATGTCACCCCTTTTAAACTTCCTTTTGGAGAAACAACTTATCCTCCCGTTCAAGTCGATGCAGACACCTTTTTGAAAAATACATTGGCTTCAGCAAATATGGATTATACTCCTAAAATCAATAGCAATCTCCCTCCAATGCCGACGCCGCTACCCAAAATGCCAGAACACCCTCTTTTTTTAGCGTGGCAGCATATGGAATATTTAAAAGAAAGTAAAAGCTCAGGGAATCCTTTTAGTCAAATTGAAAAAGAAATCTATCATCCTAACTATACTCCCATCGCTAAAGCTCAACAATCTCCCATCAACATGATTGTTTCAGGGAATTTGGGTGGCCGCCCTCTTATTGAAAACGGATTGGACCGAGAAAAGATTTCCGCCATAAAATCCATCTCGATGGGAGAAGAAAAGCGGGCGATCTTTTCTGTGCTTGTTGAAGGGCATTCAGGAAAGATCTTTTGGCAAGAATCTAAGCAACTAACTTCTATTGCAGCTCTGGATCGACTCTCCGAAAACATTTTGCGCGATTGCCTATTCGACAAAGATCCTCAAGCTTTTGTCATAGAAGGGGAAATTGAATTGCACTTCAGGGGTAGCATTGAATGATTGAATTATCGCCAAATACAGCTTTAATGCTTTATTTAGGAATAACTCTTTTATGTTTACTAGGCGTATGGACTTTCCAGCGCTATCCTCAACGAAAAAATTTCACGCTCAGCTCAGAAAAAAAGCTTTGCGTCTGTGAATTCTGCCATTTTGCTTATCTCGCCGATGGCGAAAAGAAAATCACCCGTTGCCCTCAATGCCAGTCATATAATAAGCCTCTCTAACCAAATGAGAGTTCCACTTGCTGATACTTCCGCATCAAATCGCGAAATTGGGCTGCCTCTTCAAAGCGCATCTCTTTTGCAGCGCGCTTCATTTCTTTCTCATAATGAGCGATCTTGCGATTGACTTCATCAGGTGTGAGATACTCTTGATGCTCTTCAGCAGCCTCTAACCTCTCCTCCTCATTCGTTGGATATGCGGTCTCTTCCTCTTCCGGTTCGACCAGCAGAGCGATTTCTCGCTTCACAGTTCTAGGGATAATCTGATGCTCTTCATTATAAGCCGTTTGAAGCTTCCGTCGGCTATTCGTGATCTCAACAGTTTTGCGAATGGCTCCCGTCATCTTATCGGCATACATAATCACTCTTCCCTCAGCATTGCGAGCTGCCCTACCGCATGTCTGAATAAGGGAGGTTTCACTCCTTAAAAATCCTTCCTTATCGGCATCGAGAATCACCACTAGAGAAACTTCAGGCATATCCAAACCTTCCCTCAGCAAATTGATCCCTACAATGACATCGCATACTCCACAACGCAAATCTCGGATAATCTGCATGCGTTCGATCGTATCGATATCTGAGTGGAGATATTTGACTTTGACATTGAGTTCTGAAAGATAATTCGTCAGATCCTCCGCTAGACGTTTGGTAAGAGTTGTGATTAAAACCCGCCCCCCTTTTTCAGTATGATGCCGTATTTCGGCCAAGCAATCATCGACTTGGCCCTCTGCTGGACGGATTTCAATTTCAGGATCGAGCAAGCCGGTAGGACGGATCAATTGCTCGACAACTTCCCCACCAGCCTGCTGTATTTCCCAAGAGCCAGGTGTGGCGGAAACATAGACGACTTGATGAAATCGAGCATAACTTTCTTCAAACTTTAATGGACGGTTATCAAAAGCCGAAGGGAGGCGGAATCCGAAATCAACAAGAGCCTGTTTTCGGGCCTTATCGCCATTATACATGGCGTGAAGCTGAGGAATTGTTTGATGGGATTCATCGATGACGAGTAAAAAGTCCTGTGGAAAATAATCCAAAAGGCAGGGAGGAGGTTGTCCTGGAAGCCTTTGGCTAAAATGACGCGAATAATTTTCAATCCCTTTGCAAAACCCGATTTCTTTAATCATCTCCAGGTCATACATGGTGCGCTGTTGAATGCGCTGCAACTCTATGTATTTTTTCTCTTTTTCATAAAAAGACATGCGCTCTTGAAGTTCTGCTTTGATCGTTTCAAGGGCATGCAGGCGAACTTCTTCAGGGGTTACGTGGTGAGAGCTTGGATAAATGGTCGCTTCAGTCACTCGTCGTTTAACTTTGCCTGTCAGAGGATCGATTTCACTTAATCTTTCGATTTCATCATCGAAGAATTCCACACGCAAAGCGAGATCCTCTTCATAAGCTGGAAATATCTCAAGGACATCGCCACGCACTCGAAAGGTTGCCCGAGCGAAATCATAGTCATTTCGCTTATATTGCATTTCAACAAGGTGCAGCAAAATGTCATCGCGCCTTCGCACAAGACCCGTAGAAAGGGCAAGATTCATGCCTTTGTAATATTCTGGAGACCCTAAACCATAAATGCAAGAAACCGAAGCGACGATCAACACATCGCTGCGTTCCAGCAGCGATCGCGTTGCGCTCAATCGCATTTTGTCAATTTTGTCATTGATGGCTAAATCTTTTTCGATATAGGTGTCTGTTCGGGCGATATAGGCTTCGGGCTGATAATAATCATAGTAGGAAACAAAATATTCGACGGCATTGTCCGGAAAAAAAGCTTTGAACTCTTGATATAGCTGAGCTGCTAAAGTCTTATTGTGAGCAATCACCAATGTCGGCCGCTGTATCTTTTCAATAACATTAGCCATTGTGAAAGTTTTACCGGAACCCGTAATGCCAAGCAATACCTGTGCTTTACGCCCAGCTACAACACCTTCGGTAAGCTTCTCAATAGCTTGAGGCTGATCCCCACAAGGGTTGAACTCTGTCTTCAATTTAAATTGGTGCATAAATGTATCCGGAATGAATTCAGAAGTCAGGTAGTCAGTCTACTATTCTGAATTCCCTCATCTCTCTTCTACACTATTAATTCGTGTATAAAACATTATAGCAGAATTGAATTTCAGTAGCCAATGGCGGATGGAATTCAGAAGTGCCTTTACTGACTACAAGCTATTATTGGGCTACTGCACCCCTATTCTGACTTCTGAATTCCCTTTTCTTCCTACAGCGTTTTTTCTCTTCGTTCTCTAGCTATTCGAGAAATTTTATTCCACATTCCATTCAATCCCATAGCGCTGCGCATTTCTTTCAGGGTTTCATTAGAAATTTCGATCATTTTTTGGGTGCCTTCATAGACAATCTGTTCCACAAGGCCTTTGTCGGCTTCGAATTCTTGCCGCAGTGTGCGAATAGGATCTAAAAAGGCATTCAAAGCATTCGATAATTTCTCTTTAACTTCGACATCACCTACCGTTCCTTCGCGATAGCGCCTCTTGAGATCCTCGACTTCCGCTCTATCCGGGTTAAAAATATCATGATAAATAAATACAGGGTTGCCCTCCACAGTCCCTTTAACATCAGCAGAAATGCGATTTGGATCGGTATACATGCCTTTAACTTTCTTTTCCACGGTCTTAGCATCATCAGAAAGATAGATGGCGTTATTGGCAGACTTACTCATTTTTCCCTTTCCATCTGTACCAATCAGCGAGGGAACATCGCTTAATAAGGGTTCTGGTTGAGGGAAAATTTCTCCATAAGATTGATTAAAACGTCGAGCGATATCGCGAGCAAGTTCCACATGCGCTTCATTATCTTTTCCTACAGGAACGATATTCGCTTTTGGCATTAAAATATCTGCAGTCTGCAAAACAGGATAGCCGATCAATCCGAACGGAATACTTTCAGCATCCATATGTGCATTTCGCGCCATTTCTTTAAGACTTGGCAATCCTGTCAGACGATTAAGCGAAATGAGCATTTCAAAAACGAGGTTCATTTCATAAACGGCTGGGCAGGCTGACTGTAAATAAAGCGTCGATTTAAGAGGATCTATTCCGCATGCCAAATAATCCAATACCATTTCGCGCACATAATCGCGTATAGCAATGATGTCTTCTTTGGATGGCTTTGTCGTCAGCATATGCAAATCCGCAATGATAAAATAACATTCATAGTGATCTTGCATCGCCACACGACTTTTCAACGACCCTACATAATGTCCTAAATGGAGACGTCCCGTTGGCCGATCGCCAGTAAGGATTCTCTTTTTCTGTTTCTCCATGATCTTACTTCCTTGAAAATATTTAAGTTTGCAACTATCCCTCTAGTCTGGAATCCAAGCAATAAGCCGAATTTTAATGGCTGCCTCTAAAATGATGACGGCCAAGGAAATTAAAATAACAAGCAGCAAAGCTCCTTTTCCTCCCGCAACCTGATAATCAGCAGCAGTAGCTAAATGTTTTCGGTAACGTCCAGACCAAGCCATCAATCCGGGAAAAAGGCCAAGCAACATGACAACACCGAATGCCCCTGCATACTCTAAAGCGCTCAAAAAAGCCCTTGGATCCATCAATGTGACTACCAAAGGAGGTAGAAACGTCAGAACAAATATAAGGAAACGGCCGCTGCGGTTTTTTTTGATTTTCAAGCCATCAGCAAGAAAATCGGATAAACTTAGAGAGACTCCCAAAAATGAAGTGATGATCGCAAAAAAGGAAAAAAAACGTGCGACCATTGCAATCGCCGTATTCCCAAGCATCTCTCCGAGAAGATGGGCCCCATTGCTTCCATTAAGATATCCCTCAAAAATTCCATGTTCACCTTTGATAGGAAGAATCCCCAGAGTTAAAAACTCCCAAGAGATGTAAAGAATAAGGGGAATGATGCTGCCTATCAGGATAACTTTCTTTAATTTCGCAATGTCGCGATCCAAATATGAAACCAAACTTGGAATGATGATGTGGAATCCAAAGGAAATCGCCACCACGGAAACTCCCATCATGAGATATTTCCAATCTGTATGCAGCAGAAATGATGCTTTAACATTGGGTGTAAGAAACACCACCAAAAAGCCATAGGCAATCACTAGTCCCACCATTAAAAGACGATTGACACGGTCCACAGAATGTGTCCCTTTATAGACGAAATAACCAAAGATACCCAGTAAAGGAATTGTCCCAGCCCACTCTGGCAAGGTCACTCTTGATATAGCTGTCAAGGCATCGATAACAATCGGACTTCCTCCAGCAATATATGCTGTCGTCAAAGAATAAAGCAAAAATAAATAGACTACCCAACTTATAACCTGGCCCCATTTACCAAGGGTATGCTTTGCCATTGAAATCAAATTGTTGTTTTCGCCCATCCACAAGTTGACTTCAAGCATCAAAAAGGCTGTATATGTCATAAATATCCAATATAAAACCAGAAGAAGAAGTGATGGCAAAAAGCCGCTCATCCCTGTGCTTACAGGCAATGCCAGCATTCCAGCACCAATTGTGGTGCCGGAAACAAGAAGGATACCCCCTATCATTCTAGAATGTTGTTTCATGGTATGTCTCTGATATTTATATATTAATAATTTGCATAGACATCACCCAAAATGCAAAGAGAATGATGGTTGCCAAGACCACACGTCCCCCAGGAACTAAAGGTTTTGTGGAGATCTTTTTGGAATATCTTCCAGACCATGCCATTAAAGCCGGTAAGACTCCAAATAGGACAACGGCTCCAAATGATCCTGCGTAGTTCAGCGCTAAAAGAAAGATTCTAGGATAAATCAGCGCAAGCACGAAAGAAGGAGCAATCACAATGAGGCATAAAAATAGCTTCCCAAGATGATTTTTAGGAATGCGCAAACCATCAGCCAAAAAATCGACAAAACTCAAGGAATTTCCTAAGAATGATGTCAAGATAGCGAAGAAAGCGAAATATTGTGCCAGATCTGCAATCCATAAAGCTCCCACAACATTTTTAAGTACCTCGGTTGCCATGCTTCCCTCATCGATGACTTGAAGAAAGCCTTCTGTGCTATGTACAGGCACTAATCCCAGGATTAACCATTCCCAAATGAGATAAACAAAAAGCGGCAGTGCGCTCCCGCAAATAATGGCCGTCCTCAATCTCTTCGCATCTCGATTCAGATAAGCTGTCAAGCTTGGAATAAGATTATGAAAGCCAAAAGAAATGATCATCACCGGCAAAACCATTGTCGCTAATGACCAATCTTGATGCTTGAGGTACTCCAATTTGACATGTGGTGCACCAAAAATGACAAGCAGTAAATAGGAAAGCGCCAAGCCTATCATCAAAAGGCGATTAAAATGGTCTACAGCATAGGTGCCAAGATAAACAAAAACTCCAAAGAGTCCACATACGAATAAACTTCCCACCCAATACGGAAGGGTTATCCCCAAAGTTCCTTCAACAAATGCCGAAATAAGCTCTCCGCTACCAGCAATGTAGGCAACTCCTAATGCATAGAAGAGAAAAATAAAACATAGCCATCCAATGGCTTTTCCTGCCAACCCAAGTGTACGGTCTGCCATCGAAATGATACTGACCTCATCGGTAAACCATAAGTTCACCTCAAGCAAAAGAAGAGCTGTTGTCATCATAAACGACCAGCTTAAAAGAAACATTACTAATGAGGGCTTAAATCCCGTTAATGCTGACATGACAGGGAGTCCTAACATCCCCGCTCCTATGCAACACCCTGAAATAAGAAGAATAGCGCCAAAAACGCTGCCCGTATTGGAAGTCTGTGCATTCATAAAAATCCTAAATAAAAATCTGCTCACTCATTAATCTGAGGAGAAAAAACTAAGAAAAAAATGGAAATAGAGAATCAAAAGAAAAATCGGCCGAATGGCCAAAAGCGACTAAAGAAAAATGAAGGATGAGATAAAATGCTCATAGCTCTTGCTTAGCATAAAATAAAATTAAGCATACTTCGTTGCTTATTTCATTTCAAGCATTTTTGAACTATTTATTGCCACTTGCGCCGCCCGCTATTGTTGATCAACTTAAGAAGTCAATTTGCTAATAAACCATAACCATGGTAAAATGACTATGTACAAGATAAAGATAAAAGGTGAAAAAAAATGAAACGAGTGATTCAAGCGGGCAAATTTAAAGCTGAATGCCTCAAAATCATGGATGAGGTTCAAGCAAAAAAATATAGCATAATCATAACCAAAAGAAATAAACCCATTGCTAAATTGGTTCCCCTTGAAGAGAAAAATAGTTCTTTATTATTCGGAAAAATGAAAGGCACAGCTCATATTAAAGCTGATTTAATTCAACCGATTGGAGAGGCATGGGATGCCTGTTTATAGAAGCTTAAAAAAACATAAATTATTACTCGATACCCATGTCTGGATTTGGCTAATGCTCGGGGATGAACGACTTAATCTATCCTTTAGACATGTAATTGAGCAATGTCGAGAAAAAGAACTTATTCTTGTTTCCGCTATCTCTGTTTGGGAATTGGGGATGCTAGTTGAACGAAAGAGAATACAGCTTGAAATTGATTGTTTAGATTGGGTTGAACAGGCTTTTGAGAATTCAAATATTAATCTAATACCATTAACTCCTCGTGTTGCCATTCAAAGCACTCGCTTACCTGAAACACCTCATGGTGATCCAGCCGATCGTATTCTTATTGCAACAGCTCATGAATATAATGCTGTTCTCGTTACTCATGATCAAAAAATTTTGGATTATGGTAAAAGCAAATTTATCGGAGTATATGATCCTGTCTTTAACCCCTGATAGCGACCTTATAAGGAACTACCTTTATTCTGGATTCTGAAAAAAAATTACCTTAAGAACGTAAGAGGTGGGACGAACCTTTCACTTGACGGCAAATAAAGAATGTATTACAATCTGTATTACAAACAAAAGGAGTAAACAATGCGGATGCTAAGTTTACGTTTAGACGAAAAGACTGAAAAAGAGCTTAATTACATTAAATTGACCCTGAACGAAAGTCAAAGTTTAGCGGTTAAAGAAGCCATACATGCTTATTATACAACTTTAATAGAGGCTGAAAGTCCCAAGTCTGCAGCAGATATCTTTATGGATTCAGGATATATTGGAAGTTTTAAAGCTGAAAAAGATCTATCTACCGACTATAAAGAAAAACTGACAAAAGGCTTAAAGAGAAAACATGGAATTAAATAAACAAAACTTTATCATGATTGATACAGGTTTTTTTGTCGCTTTGGGGAACAAATCCGACCAAAATCATAAAAAAGCGGTTGCTTTATTGAAAAAATTACCGCAAAAAAAATGGATTACAACATGGCCTGTACTAACCGAAGTATGTCATTTGCTTTTGAAAGCATCTCATGATGTTCTGACATTATTTCTAAAAAATTATGAAGATAAAGCATTTGAAGTATTTGATTTAATTCATCAGCATTCTCATGAACTGAAAATTCTTATGCAACGATATCGGGAGTTACCAATGGATCTCGCAGATGCATCACTTGTTATTTTGGCTGAGCATCTTGGTCATGGTACAATTGTTTCAACTGATGTTAGAGATTTTAAAACTTATAAGTGGAAGAATCACAAACCTTTTCAAAACTTGTTTGAAACGCATTAAACACACTTGCTGAATCGGCTATGAATGGCGAAGAAACAATTATTGCCAAATCGGAAAAACCTGTTGCAAAACTCATTCCTATCCTTTTAGAAAAACCAAACTGTCGATTAGGCGTACTTAAGGGCAAGATTAAAATTGCAGATGATTTCGATGCGCCTTTATCTGATGATATTCTGAATTCATTTGAAGGGCTGAACCCCTAACCTTCTTAACAGCTGATGAACTATTAAAAGATTACTCAAAACTTGTGACAATTATCTAATCTCAATAGAGAATCGGAAGAGGTGGGATTCGAACCCACGGTACGCGATTAACGTACACACGCTTTCCAAGCGTGCTCCTTAAGCCGCTCGGACACTCTTCCTTAATGTGGCGGCACCCATGACGGGCTAGAAATAAGCTAAGAGTCTAGTAAAGCAAGATTTATCGCGCAAGAGGAATTTTGTCCCTTCAACAATTCGAAATACAAATAATTACTGTCTATAGCCTGCTCAAATTATATTGAACAGGCTATTTTTTATCGTATTTATTTTTCCTTGAGTCCCTCGCACTGCCATCAAATAATCGCTAAGCTTGAAGTATTCGGGGAAACACGCTTAATTTCACGGTTTTCTATCATTGTGGAACAAAATAAAGAATCCTGAGTTTTTATTTCTAGGAGTTTTGTTTTCCATTCATCGAGGACCCCCTGCCTTGATTTTTCTTCTTCTTCAGATAAAGGATTTTCTGGGTTTGTAAACAAAAGAAGAAGAGTAATTTTAAATGCCAGCTCTTTAAAAAGAGGTTGCTGTGCAAAATCCATCGCAAAAGGGGTTAACTTTTGCACAAATTCAAGATAAAGTGGGTATCGCTCTTTAAAACAACCAAGTACAAATCCCCGTGATAATAGTTTTTTTATCGATTCAAAGGTTGTAGCAATTGCCTCTTTACATTCTTTTGTAGGGTCTTTAGAAAGAATGGAGAGGTTTTCATAGATAACTGGAAGTACTTCTGGGATCACCGATTCTATAAAAATCTCTCTCAAGGAATCATTCCAATCGATTTCGGGATTTATTGTTTTTAAAGAATCGAAAGTAGAAGGTAAAACAGCTGCTATATTTTCGAAATGAATATTATGACTTAATGGAGCTGAATTACAATCGACAATGCCTTTGAGTATTTTCTTGTAGCATTCGACCAATTCCTTTGGGTTTTTCGAAAAGGCTTTGGCTCTCAATGCAGTCAACGTCTTGTTAGGATCTTTTTCAAACCGAAGCGTTCTAACGTCATCTGGTGTAATTCTAGAAAAGTCGAAAAAAATCAATATGTTTTTTAAACCGATTGATCCTCGAGCCATCGAAAGCCGATCAACAATCGAGAGATACGTCTCACAAACTTCATTCTCACTGATTTCGGAAAGAAACTTTGAAGTCAGAATCAAAGGATAAGCGTGAGCGAATCCTAAAGCACGTTTTCGATCAGAGGCAAACAGATTTTTATTTGCTGCTTTTTCAATCAACTGCTTCATCAATTTAGGATGATAGCAAACTAATGGATGCCAATTAGCGTAGGGATACCACTTATCAGGAAGTGGCAGCCATAAAGCTTCTTCAATTAAATCTAAGATATTTTTCCTTTCATTTGAATCCAAAAAACTTCCTTTATCAATCACCTTTAGCAGCCCGTTAATATTTTGCTCGAAAAAGCTAAAGGCAATGGTGCGTTCTGGATTTTTTTTAACATGTCTTTTGATGGCTCTAAGATATTCTCCGCAGGTATATAGCTCTTTCTGAATATCGTTTAATTTTTTTCTTTCCGTCAAAAATGTATTCAGATTTACATGAATTAATTTCATAGTATCTCGCATAAAAGAGAAAAACGCCTCGGGTTTTCCTGTAAAATTGCAAGGCATCTCATCCCTGAAATAATTAAGGTCTAGCAAATAATCAAAAGCCAATTCTAAATATTGGTTTCGAAACTGTTCATTATTTAAATAGGCTGTGCTCGAGATAATAAATGATACCGCCGCCCACGTTTCCTTGATAATGACAAATGGATCCCCGCTCTCGGTAGAAATCTTTTCTAGAACTTCTTTTTGCCCCTTTAAAAGCATCTCAATGAGTTGCTCTATTGTCTCCTTTGGAATAAATCTAGAGGCTGACCCCAAACATGTTAGAATAGGTTTCCTTTGAACTCTAAACTCAGCCGATATTATTTTTTCACAAAGCACCTCAAGGACTTTTTGTAATTCTATCTTCTGTTCATCGGTGGGTTCACTAATTCTCTCTAAAAGACATGCATAGAATTTTAGAACGATATTAATCAATATCGGTGAAGGCTCCTTAGATAATAACCTTTCGATTTCTTCCAAAAGCTCTTTATCAGTAAGTCCATCGACAATCTCATCAAGAAATTTCCCAATTGGCTCAGGCAAAGTGTTATTATCTTCATTGTCGAGAAAACTCAAGCTGTCTATCAAATAGTGATAACCGATGATTGTCAGTGATTCTTTCCTATCTTTCTCTTCTTTTTCTTCTAAGATCTCCAATTTTAAATATTCATTAACACATCGAAAAAAACTATTGACCCACTTAGGAACATCTTGAACTTGAAATGACGATCCTAGAAGAGTTTCTAAATCCTTTAAAGCCTTATCAAAGACATCCTTTTCACCAAAAAGGCGAGCCATAACCATGTTTAATTTAAACTTTTTCCAAAGAAGAGACTCATTAGCTCCTTCTTCAGCTTCGTATGCATCTATCTTTTCGATAAATTTTTGAAGCAATCGAACCCACTTATCTCTTTTTTCAATAGGCTTAGAAATCATAAAATTAATCAAAAGATCCCCAAATGCAACTGCGATTATGTATAAATACCTCCAATGGATATGATTCTTCTCAAAAAAATCGATAAATTTATCAGAATTTTTTAAAATATCTGAAACTCCTTGATAATAAGACCTTTTTTCAAGGCCGAGGCTAACCAGCATCGCGTGCCAGCATCCCAAAAGATTTCCTTCATTATCGTTTTCTTGTTTACCTTTCTCTTGGAAAAATGGCACAAATCCCTGCCAAAAAGCCTTCCATAGGAGCGCATTTTCCTTTTTTGTAACTTTCTCCCTTTCGGAAAAGTCTCTCAGAATCTTTAGCCATGTCTCTGAAGATAGCTTGCGAGCCTTTGAACATATTTCTAAAAATGCTCTATTACCCTCAGCGTCCAATTCTGATAGCTTTTGAGTCCAACCGTCGATTAATGCAACCAAGAGATCTTGCAAATGGTCATTTCTCCAATCCTCATCTGTGTTGCTTTTTAAACTTTGCTCCAAAGACAGCATCAAAGATTTAGCCTCCTCCGTTTGACCTTGTGAAATTAAATAGGAACTAAGACAGGCATAAGCTTGTTGCTGACATTGCATATCCTCTTTTTTAAGAATTTTTTTAAGATAATTTAACGTTTCTTTTTTGGTCTTAAAAGAAGGGTTGAGCAAGGAGACTAAAGAGTAACTTTTCAGAGGATCTGTCATTAATAACGAAGAAACCAGCTTTGTTGAGGAAGCAGTAAAAAGACTTCTTAATGATTGTTTCATATCAAAAGACTCTGATAGAAATTCAAAAGCTAACTCTGCCCAAAAAGTAACGTTAGGGGCTTTTGCATTGGAGGTTAGCCCCAAGGCCAATGTAAAAAAAGATTCTCGATATCGAAATTGTTTTCGGGATTTTTCCGAAAGATTCTCATAAATTTCTTTCAGTATCTCCAACGATTTATCGCTATTTTGTTTTAAAACTTTTTGAATCTGAGGAGCCTCAAGCAATGCAAATGAAATCGTCTCTTTATTTTTCATCCGCACAATTTTTTTTATCCAAACCGATAAATGATCGAGCAGTAAAGCATGCGTTTCATCTGTACTTTCAGAAACAAGGAAACTAAATTCCTTAATAGCACTATCAAAAGAATTTATTTGGAAATAGATATCAATAGCTTTTAAGCGATATGAAAAATCACTGCTTTTGCAGAGAGAACCAATGAGCAGCTGATCAATCGGCTCCCATTCTTTTTCCCCGACAAAAGAAGAATCGAAAATTTTGCCGACATCAAGTTCTTTGACAAAGCGATCGTTTTCGAGTGCTTTTGAAATACATTCATAAAGTGAATTCAGGATTTTATCGCGCCAAGAAGCCAGGGTGGGACGTTTCAACCATTCCGAAACTCTTGCACGATTTTCTAAAACCTTTAAAGAAAGGGAGGGATCAATTTCCTTGAAAGCCTGAAGAACCTCTAAAAATAGTTCTGCGCTGTCTGCAGCCTGAGTTGATTTAAAAAATTCTTCCTTTGAAAAATATCCACAAACTTTCTGAAGGCCTTTTTTGCACATTTCCGTGTCTTTCATCTTTAAAGAAAGTCCAATCCATTTTCTCCATTCTTTGGGATCAAAGGAACCATCGGATTGGATCTCATCTAAACAAATATGCAAGTTCTCCTCTTTTTTAAAATTTTGACTCAATAATTGTTCTCGATATTGATTAAAAATTTTGGTCCACACGACAGGAGAAAGATGCTGCTTAAGCATAGATAAATAATTGACAAATAGCTTCAACTTCGCTGATCGGTCTGTTTTAGGATGTTCTAAAACAGCTACTAAAGTCCCTGCAATCTCATTATTCCAAGGAATGTCGAATTGATCGCGCTCAGCATTCTGCCACAACAATAAAAGCGCCTGATTTAAATTTGCCTTCTTTAGTCCTATTGAGAGACTTGCAAAATCCCCTTTGATAAATTCTGTGATTAAAAGCTCATAAAAGGAAGCGACTTGTCCCTTCGTTGAAACCATCTTTGCCACGAGTTTTTGAAATTTAGAAATTCTACTCTCTTGCCAAATGTGCTGTTCATGAGCTGTTTTCCAGAATTTCAAAGCCTCTGGCTTTTGTTCCTTATTGATCAAAATTTTAATCCAGTTAGACCAGCTTTCAAAGAGTTTATTCTCATCGCTTGTATCAAGAAAAACCTTTGAAGCCATTGAAGAGAATTTTAAGGCAGTTATAAAATCAGGCTTGTTTAAATATTCCAAAACCAACCCATCAATGACATCTATGAAATTTTTTGGTGCTTTGCCTCCTGACGGTTCCCGAAAAGCATCACAAAAATCCGTAAACAAATTCAAAATAGCCGCCTTGAAGCTTTCTGAGGCATTTCCTTTTTCTTTATTGCTCGCCCAAATTTTCATAAGCAAGTGTGAGGCCTCTCTAAAAGAAATTTGCTTAAGAATTTTACCTAATCCTTTAGAGGCTAAATCTGGTCGGGCATAAGACAACTCCTCCAAAAAAGATAAATTAAACGCCTTCGTGCCATCATTCATCAGAGACTCTCTATTCTGCCATAATTCATAGGCCGTTGCAGCACGCCCTGATGTGCGACATTGAGCAAGAGCCCGGGCCCATGTAAGCCACATAGGGATATCCGGAAATTCATCTATTAAATCCAGAGCCCCTTGAACAAGTTGAATGCTTTCTTTGCCAAAACAATTCTCCATTTTCTTGAGCCATTGCTTTCTCTCTTCAGCCGTCTTATTTTCAAGCCAATCAGGGCATTCTTTTTCTGCTATTCTTGTGGCATCAAGATGAGGTTTATCCTGAAAAAGTTGAAGGGTGAGCATTAAATTGATAAGAAGAGGTCCCAAAGGCGTAGAATTGCTTTTCTTGTTTGGCATTCCTTTTGTCAGGAAATTGGAAACTAGATTTTGCAATATTTCAGGTTCAAAGGCTTTCAATAAGTTTAAATTCCTTCCAATAGCAGACTTCTCTCCTCCAGCCGCATAGACATTGCTGGAAAAAGCCCTGTCGATGGATTCGAAAAGGATTTGATTTTCCTGAATTTCTTGACTATTTTTAATCATGCATTCAAGGGCGCTTTTGGGATCAAAAGGTAAAAGGAGAGGAATTTCTCCGATGAGCAATCTGATCGAAGGTTTCTCATTCTCCCAGATAAAGGTCGCTTGAAATTCATCACCAGAACGGTTTTGCGACTCCCCACAAAGACAAAGGAAAGCCTTTATCTCTAAAAAAGCAAGAACAGTGTTAGTAAGAGAAGGAGCTTTATCTAAGATGGCTGCGATACAATCCCATGGTTTTCCTAATGGTTTTACACTTGCTTGACGCATAGCCTTCCAAAGAAATGGGATGCATCCCTCTTTGCCATGGGCGATAAGGGAGTGTACTGTTTGCAATGCCAATGCTGTATAGGCTTCGGGCTTTTTTTGATGCTGATTATCAACAGCCTTATTGAGAAAATAAGCTAGTTGACAGGCTAAAAGCTCCTCTTCTGATGAAGGTCTCTGTTCCAGAATTTTTAATTCATTGATCAGCTGTTTAGAAAGTTTTGAGCTTGCCTTATTTCTTTTTTCAAATGCCTTGTAATGTGTTTGCCAAAGAATCGATTCGAGTTCGGGTTGCATCCCACGCTCTCCCTTAAGATGGGCAGAGTGCAAAAGAGGCCAGCCCGATTCATTGATCATTTTAGGATCAACTGCCCTAATGACTTTATTGATACGATCCATGAAAGGTTGCCAACAGCCTGTATGAAAATCACTGATGGGGGTAATAGAAAGTTTGACCGTCCCACTTTTTAGATTTTCTTTAAGAGCTTCAGCATCCGGCCCCCCTTCTTTTATCAATACATACTGCCCCAATGAGTGAACCAGAGTGGAAATGGGAAGGCGTATGGCATCTCTCACGAAAAGACTTTTGCGCTCGACCTCCTCATGAGTAATGAACATGTCAATCCCTTGGCCGTTGACATCTTGCCAGCTTGCCTCGGCATAACACGCGGGAAATAGAGGCAAAAAATACTTTTTAAATGCCGTTCTTTGGATTTCATTCTTTTCTTCATCATTTAATTCAGGAAGCTTGCTTAAACGGCGGGCAATATTGACTTTTTCACAAAGAAAATGAAAGATCTTTGTGTGAAGCTGCCTGATCGTCTCATAATTGGCCTCCTTGACAATGATTCGATAATCCACATCCCCAGGCTTTTTGCTAAAACCTTCGATGACAGACGGAGGAACATTTTTTATATCCAAGTCATCCAAAATACTTTCGACATAATGATTATCAATGGATTCACCTTTATCATTAAGTTTATGTCCTAAGACATAAGGAACATTGCCTCCGACGACTTCAATTTCCTTAATCACTTTATCCTCTTCTAGAAAAAGAAAAAGTTCGGCCATTGTGAATGTGGCATTGTCCGCAATCGAGATAGGAGTCATCAGTTGATCAACGAGTTTAAAAAGAATCGCTTCATTTAAGGGTCGAAAATCTTTCTCCGGTACCTTTAATAATGAAAGATCTGAACTCAGTTTTTTTTCTGCAATAAGGCTTTGTAAAAACTTATCGACATTCTCTTCACAAGTTATCGATGGTGTCGGTATTGACTCATCTAATGGCTTAAACGATGTTGGCAGCTGTTTTTTTAAAGAATTTAAAAAAAAAGGTTGTTGTAAATATTGTGCAGAAATCATAAAAAAATTAAGGGGTAAATTTAGTGAATAACTAAAACTAAGAAAAATCTAATTCGATATAACTAATTCTTTGGCATTATTTTTTGAAAAGACTTCAGATAAATTGGGCGTTCTTGCAATTATCTGTAATTGAGACCTAGCCGCATCTGTATTGATTTCCTGAAGCTTCTTCATCCATAACAAAAGCGTCTGACTCAACTTTTCTTCATCTTTTTTTACTGCTTGAGTCTTCGCAAAAAGAAGCAGTAACAATGTAATTTTCATTGCCCAATCAGAAAATAAACTTGGACGAAAGGAGTATTTCGGAACTACATCAATTAATTTTTCGACCCATGTCAAAAAGGCATATGTTCCCTCGAAAAGATGGTGTGAGCATGTTTGGTTCAATAAGATATAGAGATTTTCGTATGCAGCCTTCAGCTTCTTTTCATTTAAATTGTTATTTGAAACATCCTCTTGCTCGACCACTAGAGAAAGTTCCTCATATAACTTTGAAATAACATCCAAATAGAGTTCTCGAAGCTGACTTTTCGAATCGGCGATTGAATTCGCTTCTTTCATTTTCTGAAAAGCTAAAGTGAATACCGACATTGCAGATTCGAACAATTCTTTCTTCAGGTTCAATGAATGACAGCGTGAGATGCCTAAAAGAACCTTTTTACTGCATTCAGCATAGATGGAAGGATGCTTGAGAAAAGCTGGACATCTCAGATTTTTTAATGTCTTTTCTATCCCTCTTTCCTCATTCTCCGTGAAACTCAAGAAATTCAACGCCAAATTCAAATTCGATTTCGTCGATGTTTCAACTAACCTCTCTATAATATGATCTCGATAAATTTCGCATATTTCAGTTTCACTTAGTTCAAAATTCTTTGGAATTTCTGTGCAAAAATGCACGTATTGGAAAATTCGCTTTGGATCATTGCAGGCTTGAAGCAAACCATTGGTTTGGATTTCGATAAATATGGATTGAACAATCTTAAAATAGTCATCAAATTTCCACTTATCTGGAATAGGAAGCCATATCACTTCATCGAGAATTTCTAATACGCTGGCCCGCTGTTGCAGATTTGTAGATTGTCTCAACAGCTCCCTAAGGTGAGAGGAAATTTGAACCAATAGTCCCATTGGTGGAACTTTTTCCGGATTGGTTTTAAATAACCTCTTTAGCGCTAACAAATGCTCCTTGCAGAGAAGAACTTCCGCTTCCGCTGTATATTTATCGTTGGCGACACTCAAAAAGAAATCCATCCATTGAGTCCTCAATTTCTGAATGTCTTGTTCGACTTCATTTCGAATTTGAAAAGTGTCAGCCCAGCTTCCGAACGAGTCTTGGTTTTCTAAAAACACCGATAAATCGATTAGAAAATCAAATCCTGTTGCGATATAGGGTGCCCTTGATTCAAGCTTTAAGTGTTTTAGAAAAATTGCGAACAAGGAAATCGCTTCCACTGTCTCACAAATAAACGCCTGATGGTTACGCCTCTGTCTCTCTTGATCAGAGTTATTTTGAAGACTGCGCTCTTGAAAAAGCCTGAGAAGATCTTTTTGCATTTCAAATACTGTGATGATGAAATAAGACAGCTCATCCCGCGAAAAATCTCCTCGTCCTCCTTCTATAATCCATTTCAAGCACTTAACAGTTTCATCTTTATTGCTCAGTGTAATTTTTAATGCTGCTTGTTCAAATATGCTTTTGAAAGTATCTTTAAACTCCACCCAATGCGTTGGGCAATTGTCTCTTAACACCGCTCTAGAAACAATCAATGCAGCATGGATAGACACCGGTGTCGAAATTCCACTGTTTAAAAAATCTTGAATCAATTGCAGACGCTTTTCAAAAGACAGGTCCTTCACAGCTCTCTCAAGCAGAAGCTGAGAATGGCCGGAAAGATCAATGTATTTTTCCAGCAAAAGAAAGCTCTTTTTTATAAGAAAATCGTCGCATATAAAAGAGATAAAAACCTCTTTGCGATCGCTAGGTAGAAATTCAAGCGTAAGCGAAAACAGAGGGGCTAAACATTCCCAATCTTCAATTTCAACAACTGAAGCCCCGTGAATGAACTTTTTTAGTTGAGAAAGGACAGCAGTAAATTCCTTTTCTGTTTTGGTATGAAGCCTCATTAAAAAACTGAGGACCTTCAAGTGGTTTAATTGGTCATCATATTTATTAGACTGTTGAGCTAAATTTTTTCTTTCCTTCAGGATTTCATCATTGAATTGGTCTATTTCGCGATAGGCAGCTTTGACAAAATCAAACCACTTCTTTTTTTCAGGAAGCTTGAGAATGACACTGTAAGCTGTTTCCATAATCAACCGCAACACATCCAAACGAAGGTCGAACTCAACCTCAAGACCTTTAAATCGATCAAAGAAAATTTTCCAGTCACTTAAAAGATCTAATACTCCTTCAGGATAATGCTCCTTCATATATTTAAGCCCTATCCCATAACATTCCAGAACTTTGGAAGAATTGTGCTGCTGTTGATCAAAAGCAAAACCATTCCAAAAAGCATTCCAAAATTCCTTTGAAAGGTCTTTCTGATTAAAATTTAATATTTTCTGCCAAGCCGTCAATGGCAATGAATGAGCTTTTGCACATAAATTCAGTAGATGTTTTAGAAATTCAATAGACAGATTCTGAGGCTTCCCCTTTCCCCTTTTCTGATCAATATTCAACCAAACTTTAATCCAATTTGTCAGGTTTTCTTGAAGAGCTTTTTCTTTCCAAACTTCGGCGTTGGCATCTTTCATGCTCTTCATAAACCTCGATAAACATCTTTGAGCCTCGTTGACTAACCCCTTGGATATCCAATCTGAAATAATTTTCTGATAGGCCTTTTGATGCTGCTCAATCGGTAAATCCCTGAGCATTTCCTTAAGCCATGCTAAAAACTTCTTGTTATCTCCAACGATTTCTTTATCTTGAAGAACTTCAAATAGCTCTAAGCATCTTTCCGGCTTAGAACTGATCAAAGACTGTGCCAGCATTTTTTCCGATCTTTTAAGAGAATCAATTTTTAAACGATTCACTTTGCTTGAAAGCTTAATGATCATTTCAGCCCAAAAGCAACCCTTGCCCTGAGGAATCAACATCAGAGCCTTCTCTATCACTAGACCCGCAAAATCGAAATTTTTCTGACAGAGAACACAGATATTTTCTAGCAACTTGAGTGCCTTATCAGGGGCTTTGCTAAAAAATTCCGATTCTAAAAGCTTCTGCAGTAATTCTTCTTTCTTTGCATTCTCATTCTTCGCAGTAAACATCCTCTTGAGAATGCTTTGAAAGTTCGCCTGATTTTCTGGAAAATTCTTCCGATTCTCTTCGCCATCATCGTGCATCCAAAAAGTGATCAAACTTAAACAGACATTAGGGTCTTCGCTGCCTTTCAAAATACTCACCAGTGAGTGATCAAGGGATTTCCAATCTTTAGATTCTCTAAAAGAGTCTGTCAGGAAATTTCCTGATAAATTACGAATGTTGAGCACTTCCTTGGCATATTTTTGCAGTTTCTTTTCATCTTTCAGAGCTGATGCCAAACCTTCGAATAACGAAGAAATGATTTTTTGCCTCCATTGATGCAACACATCAGAATCAAGATAGGTCAGAAGCTTAGGAATATATTCTAATACTTCCAAGCAGAGATCGGGAGCTACCTGTGCAGTAATTTGCAGAACTTCGCTCCAAGCTTGTGCTGTCCTCTCGGAACTCTCTTCAGAAAAGCAATGTTCATCGATAAAAAGAGGATAAAATGTTCTAAAACCTTCTTCATAGAGTTTTTTATTTTTCAGCCTTGCCGCTTGCTGGATCCATTTTTTCCACTCTTTTGCATCCGAAGAGCTTTCTCTAGAAAGAATATCAAGTGAAATTCTAAGACTTTCAATGCTCTGGGATGAAGAAGATAGGAGCCATTTTCGATAGATTGTGATGACATTTTCCCAAGATCTTGCCGGAAGAAGTTCTTTAAGTGTGGGCAAATATTTCACAAACATTTCGGAACGCGCAGTTTCATCATTCTCAACATTATCTAAAAAAGCCATAATGGCTTCTGCTACGAACTGGTTCCTTTGGATTTTAAGTCCACGCTTTTCTACATGTTTCCAAAAAAAGCTCAATCCATTTGTAGATTTTATTTTTAGGAGGCATTGGACGATATCATCAAAATGTTCGACAACAAACTTTTCAGCCAAAGGAAGGGTCTTGGATACTTCAGAGATCCAAGGAAAAAGGACAGTGATGCGTAAATATTCAAGAGCTTTAGATTTATAAGACCTGACTGAGGCCGATGTGATGGCAGAAGTTAAACCTTTCTCATCGAGGATCTTTGTCTTGATCGCTTGCCCAATAATTCGATGAAATAGACTAAGCATTTGTGAATCTTCTAAGAAGCTGTCGCTTAAAGGACTCATGATGCATTTCAAGGCTGTTGTCATCGACCCACGCCAAAGCTTTTCCGGCGAATCATCGAATGAAAGCAGAAACTCTTTTAAGCGCTCTTTAATTTCATCCGTGAGCTCCTCAGGCTTCGTGCCTTCAATCAACATCTCAATAGAGTGCAAATCCGCTTTATTTAATGAGGAGAATTTTAATGCAAGTTTCTGAAAATCAGCAGATTGAATATCTTGCCAAACCTCAAAATCAACAGCTTTTTTCCATAGACTCTTCGCTTCAGAACTCTTCTTATCTTCTAAAAGTTTTTTTATCCATTTAGTCCAAAAACCTTGAATTTCCCCTTCGTTGGAATCCAAAAGCGATTGTCGAGCCAGTGAAGCGAAATTCAATGTTTCCTTAAAATCTGTCCCTAAATGCTCTTGAACAAGCCAGTCGATTGTCTCAATAAACGTTTTTTCAGCCTTAATTTTCGGAGTCTTTTTAAAGGAATCACACAAAACTCTAGCCGCTTCAAAAACAAATGGCTTATAACTTTCAGCTTCCTGGTGTCTTCTCAAACATTTGCAAATATGCATCAGAAGTTTCGTGGCCTCTGCAAAGGGGATAGGGTTTTCGAAAGTTTTCACAAAGCCCTTAGCAGATAGATCTGGACGGCTTTTAGCGAGATCGCTTAGAAAAGAAAGATTAAATTCCTGAGTTGTTTTTTCAAAAGCGCCTAACCATAGCTCATAAGCAATGCGACTTTTCTCGTTATCATTGCATTGGGAAAGAGCCATCGCCCATTGAAGTTGAAAGGGCAGACCTTTTAAAGATTCGCATAACGCCAATGCATGTTTAAAAAGTTCCGAATGGCTAGCCGCGTTTATTGCCTTCTCCAACTGCTGCTTACGCACTTCAGGATTCGAATGCTTCAGCCAATTAAAAAGCTCTTTCTCCAACAAGTTTTCTATTTCAGGATATTTCAAAAAAGTTTGCGAAGCTAAGATAGCTTCAACACATAAAGAATGAGGCTCAAACAAGCCTTGTAAATGCCCTTTTTTTAAGGTTTCGAAGACCTTATTGAGATCAAATTGAAGGCCAGACCTTAACGCATTCCAATTGCGTCCTAAAGCCGATTTCTGTCCATCAGCATAAGAAGTATTGATCGAAAATGCCTGATCGATTTGACTCAATATAGCACGACTATCGGCTGATGTTTTTTGCCACCCCTCAAAAAGACGTTGAAGAGCTTGATCTGGACAAAATGGCAATTGTAAAGATAAACCCTCAAAACTCAACCGAAGGAAAGGTTGATGATTATTCCAGATAAACGAAGCTTCTTTAGATTCCCCCTTCTTGCTAGGGGTGGCAACCTGAAGGAAAGCTTTCACTTCAAGCCAAGCGAGAACAGTATCAAAAAGAGAAGAATCTGCATCTAAACTCCTCGCAATATAATCCCAGCCCCCGCTCAAAGATCCAGCACAATTCATACGCATTTCTTTCCAAAGAAAAGGCATGCAGTCTTCATATCCATGCTGTTTCAGCGAAGGATATACTTGCAGGACCAAGGCGACATAAGCTTCCGACTTTTTTTGATTGTGATTGTCGACCGCTTTTTTCAAAAAATAGGCTATCGCATGTGCCAAAAGTGCTTTTTCTGATGAAGAATTTTTCTCCATCTTGATTAATTCTTCGCGCAATTGATTGGGAAGTTTGCAAGAAGACTCTTTTCTCTTATTAAATGAATTTAAAAACGTCTGCCAGAGAATGGATTCAAGCTCAGGATCCATTATCCGTTCCCCTTTAATGAGCAAAGAATGCAAAAGAGACCATCCAAATTCATTAATGGTTTCCGCTTTATATGCTCCGACCACCTTAAATAATCTATGGATGAAGGGTTGCCAGCAGCCAGAAGGAAAATCGCTTACTGGAATGATTGACAACTGGACATCTCTTCTTTTCAAAGCATCTTTAAACGCTTCTGCATCCAAGCCCCCATCTTTCGTAGATAGATATTGCCCTAAGGATTCAATTAAAGAGGTAATAGGAAAACGGATAGAGTCTCTTACAAAAAGACTTTTGCGTTCGACTTCATCATGAGTGATGAACAAGTCAATTTCCTGACCATTCACATCTTGCAAACTAGCCTCTGCATAAAGTTCCGGAAAAACTGGCAAAAAATATTTTTTAAATGCGCTCTCTCGAAGATGATTGATTTCTTCATCATTCAATTCAGTATTGTTGCTTTTTCTACGCGCTGCGTTAGCTTTGTCACAGAGGAATTGAAAGATGTTTTCATGAATCTGTCTAATGGCTTCATAATCCGCTTTTCTGATTGAAAGCCTATAATCAATATCAGAGGGTTTTTTAAAGAAGGCGTCGAGGATCCGTTTTGGAATATTCTCAAATCCCATTGTATGAAGGATAGTGTCGACATAATCATTGTCGACATAATTTCCAGCCGCATCTACTTTGCTTCCTAATACATGAGGGACATTGCCTCCAACGACTTCAATGTCTTTCACACTCGCTCTTTCCTGAAGAAAGATAAAAAGTTCAGCCATATTGAACGTCACATACTCGTTAAGCCCTCTAATGGGAATAGGGGTCATGAGCTGATCAATTAACTTACTGAGAATTGAAAAATTCAAAGGGTTCCAGTCCCGCTTCGGGATATCAAAGAGCGAAAAATTTTCATCCAACTTTTTATTTTTGATAAGACTGCTGCAGAAGTCATCGACTTCTTCTTCGCAAATCATTGATGGTGGTGAAGATGGCTTCTCAGATGATTCTGGCAGTGCCTTATCTGTGGGCGGAAAATGGGAAAACTCTTTGTTTAAATGAATTGAATCGAATACGCCCGAGGAAGAGAAAATCATATTTTTTTAAATGAATAGTAAAATTGCGGGCCTATTCTGGCATAGACATTAAATATCATCAAGATATCATTTAAGTGGCATGTCTTTTTCAAATTAATTGTTAATTATATTTATTAATTTATTACTCCAGTCTTAAAGCCATTTTATACATATCGTGAAGAGTTGGTTTCGTGCCCATGCCCATGCCCTTGTCCGAATTTTATCAATTACAATTACTAGATGAGCAACGCATACAAAAGAGCAAGAATTAGATTCGGGCAAGGGCATGCACACGAGCAGGCAATGGCATTGGACTTATGGGTAATAGGATGCGAGCACAGGCACGAAACCAATTTTTCATTTTAATTGTATATAGTTTAAATTCCTGAATGTTTTGTAAAAGAAATTTGCTTGCAATGAATGTGAACACTGAACCATAATGTCTTCTTGTTCAACGTTTAACAAAAAAGTCCATGAGCAATTTAAAAACCCTTCTACTTTTCTTTGCTGCCCTCATTTTTTTTCCTCACTTTTCTCAAGCCAAAGAAAATTCTCATCATATCCTCGTCAGCGTAGCTCCGCACAAGTTCTTTGCCGAAAAAATTGCAGGAAATACAGTCAGCGTAGACCTCATGGTGCCTGCGGGAGCAAGTTCCCATACATTCGAACCGACTCCAAAACAAATGCTCGCAGCTGCGAAAGCCGATTTGTGGTTTTGCATAGGAGAAAGCTTTGAATCTAGAGTGGTCAAGGCCCTAAAGGCCTATAATGCTGGGCTTTCGACAATCGATTTGCGACAAGGCCTCGACATGATTGCAACCGATCCATTTTCAGGCTGCTGCTGCTGTCATGCAAATTCGCAAGATCTGCATTTTTGGCTAAGTGCCCGCCAAGCAAAAATTCAAGCTCGGACAATTGCTACTGTACTTAGCGAACGCTATCCTGAATATGCAGAGGTTTATCAGGAAAGGTTAGAGACTTTTCTGCTAGAACTTGATGATCTTGACAATCAGATTGAGAAAATATTAAAGCCGCTGGCAAACCGGCTGATCCTCGTTTCACATCCAGCCTATGCTTATTTCTGCCGAGATTATCAACTTGCTCAGCTTTCAGTGGAATTTGAAGGCAAAGATCCGACTCCACAACAGCTCCACCGCCTTCTCATTCGAGCCCGTGAATCACGCCCAAAGCGTGTCTTTATCCAAGCTCAATATAGCAGTAAAGGCGCTAAACTCATCGCCAAAGAGATTGGTGCCGAAGTCGTCATGCTCGATCCCTATTCAGAAAATTACCTCCAGGCTATGCTCGACATTGCTTTGGCATTCGTCAAAAATTAATGATTCTTAAGGTTGTTTGATGGAGACAGTAGTCTCATTACAAAATGTCAGCTTTGCTTATCAAGGCACTCCTGTTTTAAAAGAGATCTCCTTTGATATCAAACAGGGCGAATTTATAGGAATTATCGGACCCAACGGAGGGGGTAAAACGACTTTATTAAAATTAATCTTGGGGTTTTTAAAGCCTAGCTCCGGAAAAATTTCCATTTTTGGAAAATATCCCTCCTCCACTCAAACTGATTCCATTTGTAGGATCAGTTATGTGCCGCAATCTTTGCGTTTTGATAAGCAATTTCCAATTTCTGTTCTTGAATTGGTTTTGGGAGGACGCCTCTCCCATCTCCCATGGTATGGAAGATTCAGCCACGCTGATAAGCTTGCTGCTTTAGAAGCCCTCGATCGAGTAGGCATGGTCGATTTTCACCATCGTGCATTTGGCAATTTGTCGGGTGGACAAGCACAACGCGCCCTAATAGCCCGTGCACTGGCTTCGAATCCCAATTTATTGCTGCTTGATGAACCCACTGCAAGCGTTGATGCCCAAGCGGAATTGGACATTTATAATATTCTCAAAAAATTGCAAGGAAATATGACAATTGTGATGGTCACACATAACCTGCAAGCAGCAATTGAACTCGTTGAAAAAGTCATTTGTGTGCAGAATACTGCCGTTATCCTCAATCCACAGCAGGTTTGCGAACATTTCGCTTTTGGACTCTATCACCCAAAATTGCTGAATTCTCCTCCAAAGATGAAGTCATGATATCCTTTTTTGAAGCCCTTCGCTATAACCCCCTATTGCTATCTGCCTTGATTGCCGGTTTGGCTTCATCCGTTGTCAGCGGCATCATTGGCTCTTATGTCGTCGTCAAACGCATCGTCTTTATCTGCGGAAGCATATCCCATTCTGTTTTAAGCGGAATCGGCTTTTGCTTATGGCTGGAACGCGCCAAAGGAATCTCCTGGATCACTCCTTTACAAGGAGCTCTAGCCACAGGCATCATCTCTGCATTACTGATTGGGTGGATCCATCTCTACTATCGAGAGCGCGAAGATTCTGTCATCGCAGCCCTATGGTCCGTTGGAATGGCTGTAGGAATTCTTTTCATTTCACAAACGCCAGGATTTAATGTGGAGCTAACCAATTTCCTTATAGGAAATATCCTATGGGTAACTCCGCATGATCTATACATCCTTTTTGCCCTAGACCTCTTCATCCTGATCTGCGTTTTTTGTCTTCATCACCGCTTCCTAGCCCTTTGTTTTGATGAAGAACAAGCTCAATTGCAGGGGGTTCCTGTCAACATGCTTTATTTATTTCTCTTGGTATTGACAGCTGTTTCTATCGTCCTTCTCATTCAAGTTGTCGGGATTATCCTCGTCATGACTATGCTGACAATTCCCGCGGCTATTGCTAATCTTTTTACAACTAGGCTTTCACGCGTCATGCTGATTGCTGTCCTTCTAAGCTGTTTTTTTTGCTTTAGCGGAATGGCTCTTGCCTATCATTTCGATTGGCCAGGGGGAGCTACTATTGCCCTTGTGGCAGGTTTTGTCTATATTGCCACGCTCCCATCAAAAAAATCTTTTTAACTCGCCTGACGCAAGAAAGTTGAATTTGCAATAGAAAATAAAAAGGTAAAAGGTCTATTATATAGATAGATCTTGTTCAAAAAGTCATGCCAGTTGAAATTTTGACTGCTGACCGGGACATTTAAGGCAATAAAAGCCTGTCAACGATAGTGTACTGGTTAGGGGATCACGACGCTGGATCACCGCTTTGAGACGCATTATTGCCATTCAATCGGAAATCCAGGAAGCGAACCCACGTTTATATACCCAGTTGATCGCTTAGCCTTAAAACCCCTCAGCAGTCTTTTTTATATACTTATTTTAGCAACTGCGTCGCCTGCCTATGACCGCCACATAAAAGTTCTTGGATTTCTTCCAATTCAACTTCGGAAACATGAAATACATGCCCTAAAGTTTCGCGAACTCGAGCGGACAGCATCCCCTTTTCCGGAAAATAGTCTCGCAATTTGCACAAAAAGTCTTTATGAGGCCGTCGATGACGGTAAACGGGCATTTTTGGAGGCATTGAGAGATAGCGCATATTTTCTTCATCAAAATCCCAAAGCAAAGAACTGTGATGAAGCCACCGATCTTTACAAAGATATTGAGCATTTCCCCCACATTTCTGCTCATTCAATACATAATCATTTTCCCTTAACTGCATCCCTAAATTTGGGAAGGCCTGCTGGTAAAAATGGATTGTCCATTGATGGATTTTTTCGGGACAGCAAGGAATACTCAATTCACGGGAATTGCAAATCCATGTCACAAAAATCGTATTGTGATCGATAAAAACCGTTCCACCACCACTAAAACGTTTGATCACTGGGACTGGCTTCATTTGAAATACCCGATCTTCAATCAAGAGATCAGGCTTGCCAGAAATTCCCATCACAATAGCCTCAGGGCTTCCTGTATTAATTAAGCACCAGTTGCGCTTATCGGCACGTAAAAGGGCTTCTTCGATCTGCAGTTGTTCAAAAATGGAAATTTTATCGAGAAGGAGAAAATGTAAAGGGATCTTAGCAGCTTGGAAGGATGTCGTCATCATGATCGAAGGATTCCTCCAATGAAGCTGCATGGTGATGTTGTCCCCTCATTAAAGCGATCATCAATACGGAAATATCAGCTGGGGAAACTCCTGAAATTCTTGAAGCCTGTCCAAGATTTTCCGGCTTAATTCGACTGAGTTTTTGCTTAGCTTCTAAACGCAAACCATGGACTAAAGTGAAGTTAAAATCTCCGGGAATGCGAATATTTTCTACATGCGAAAGTCTAGCCACTTCGCTATTTTGCCTTTGAATATATCCCGCATATTTGGCGCTCAACTCAATTTGAATATTGATCTCCTCGCTATGGTCAAAAAGAACATCGGGATACGCCTGAAGAAGGGATGCATAGGTATTTTCAGGGCGACAAAGCAGCTGCGTTAAGGTATATCCCTTCCCATTGCTTTGTTTAAAAATCTTCTGCAGGCGTTCGAGCTCTTCAGCAATGGTCTGTTCTTTTCTTTGAAACTTCGCATAACGCTCTTCATCGATTAACCCTAATTCATATCCATAGCGGCGAAGTCTCATATCCGCATTATCTTGGCGCAAAAGAAGTCGATGTTCTGCCCTGCTTGTAAACATGCGATACGGTTCATCTAGCCCCTTGGTGACCAAATCATCAATCATCACCCCGATATAAGCTTCAGAACGTTTGAGAATCAAGGGGGGGTTTCCAAGCACTTTATTGGCAGCATTAATCCCAGCCATGATCCCTTGCCCAGCAGCTTCCTCATAACCTGAAGTGCCATTAATTTGCCCTGCCAAAAACAAGCCTTCTATCGCTTTGCATTCCAATGAAGAATCAATTTGGCCGCTCACGACATAATCATATTCTATCGCATACGCCGGACGCATGATTTCAGCATGGCGAAGCGCTGGAATGCTGTGAATGACACCCAATTGAACATCGAAAGGCAAGGAAGAAGAAATGCCATTAACATAGATCTCCTCAGTTGTCAGCCCCTCTGGTTCCAAAAAAAGCTGATGTCGTTCTTTATCAGCAAATCGCACGACTTTATCTTCAATGGAAGGACAATACCTAGGACCAATCCCTTTGATTTTTCCGGAATACATCGGAGAACGATGCAAATTTTCTAAGATAATTTCCTTGGTGCGTTCAGTTGTATATGTAATATGGCAGGACACTTGGGGAAGTCTGGGAATCCCTTCATCATCAAAAGAAAAACGCACTCCAGGATCTCCTGGCTGCTCTTCTGTCAGGCTGAAATCAATCGACCTTCGATTGATACGAGGAGGCGTCCCTGTTTTTAAACGACCCAGTTTAAGGCCATGTTTTTCCAAGGAAGCAGAAAGCCCTACTGCTGGCTGATCTCCAGCACGGCCTCCTGAATAATTCGTTTCCCCTATATGTAGCAACCCTCGCAAAAAGGTCCCGGAAGAAATGATCAAGGCCTTCGTATGATATAGAATGCCTTCTTTAGTTTTAACAGCGGAGATTCGTCCCGACTCGACAACCATTTCTTCAATGGTCCCTTGCTTAATCTCAAGGTTGGGAATCTTTTCTAGACGATGTTTCATCGCATATTGATAGGCCACCTTGTCGGCTTGTGCTCGAGGGGCCCATACTGCAGGGCCTTTGGTGGCATTCAACATGCGGAATTGAATGCCCGTCGCATCGATGACTTTACCCATTTCACCGCCAAGGGCATCAATCTCGCGGACAATATGGCCTTTAGCAATACCCCCGACGGCAGGATTGCAACTCATCTTGGCAATTGTATCCAGCGACATTGTCAAAAGGAGCGTGCGCAGCCCCATGCGTGCCGAAGCCGCAGCTGCTTCACAGCCTGCATGCCCAGCACCCATCACAATGACATCATAGTCGACAGGATACTTCCACATGGCCAATTAAGATTTATTTACCCTTATGACGGTCGCGGCGGCTGCGTTTTTTTCGCTTGTGCTTAGCGATCTTAAAGCGCCGCTTCTTTTTTACTGAAGACATAATTTCTCCATTAATAGCGTTAGAAGCTGAATTCGATAAACGAGAATTTTAGGCAATGAATGATAAAATGTAAAGGGAATTCAAAAGTAAAGGGAAGTCAGAATACAGAATACAGAAGTCAGAAGCAAAAATTATAGTCCCCGATCCCTGTGGTCGCTTAAGTCGCTATTGTCCCTGGATTCTGAATTCTGAATTCTGTATTCTGACTTCCGTATTCCATATTCTTAACAACTTCTAACGTTTATGACTGACAATACCCTTAAAGTTAAAATCGCCCCCAATTCCAAGGAATCCGAGATGATGGTGCTTGGGTGCATGCTTACAAGCATTAATGCTTTGAATATATCTGCCGATGGACTTGATGATTCGGATTTTTATTATACAGAGCACAAAATCATCTTCCAAACCTTGAAGTCTGCTTACAAAAATGACAAGCCTGCTGATGTCCACCTTATTTGCGAAGAGCTTAAAAGACAGGATAGGCTTAAGGCTGTGGGAGGGGCTGCCTATGTCACGACTTTGGCTCAATATGCTGGAACTTCTGCTTATGTGGAAGAATACGTACGCATTATTCGCGACAAATCGGTTCTGCGCAGCATGATCAATGCTGCTCAAACTGTCGAAAAGAAGGCTCTGGAAGAACCTGAAGATGTTTCAAACACCCTCGATGACGCGCAACAGCTTTTTTTTCAGATCAGCCAAAAGGCAAATACAACAACTGGAAAACTTATCAGCGACATCTTGTCGGGGGTTAAATCGGAGTCTTCCTTGCCTTTTCTCAAAGAGCTTCAAGAGAAGCAGGAACGTTTTCAACTCTTAGGTCCGCAAGATTCTGGGATTACTGGAATAGAAACCCATTTTAAAGATCTCGATAAAATGATCAATGGGCTCAATAATTCCAACTTAATGATTTTAGCTGCCCGGCCAGCGATGGGAAAAACGGCCTTTGCCCTCAATATGGCCGAAAATGTCTGCTTTAAGGGAGGGTTGCCGGTCGGTATTTTTTCTCTTGAGATGAGTGCCGAACAACTCGTCCACCGAATTATCTGCTCCCAAGCTGAGGTGGAATCAGATAAAATCAAGACAGGAGCCTTGAATGGCATTGAATATCAACGCATTGTAGCCGCTGTAAACCAAATTCAAAATCATCTCATGGTGATTGATGATCAGCCAGGATTGAAAATCACTGATTTGCGCGCCAGGGCTCGCCGGATGAAGGAAAGCTATGGAATCGGTTTTTTAGTGATTGATTATCTTCAACTTATCACAGGATCTGGTTCATTTCGCACTCAAGAAAATAGACAGAATGAAATTTCTGAAATTTCTCGAATGCTCAAGAATTTAGCTCGTGAACTTAACATTCCTGTACTATGCCTTTCTCAGTTATCGCGAAAAGTAGAGGAACGGCAAGGACATAGACCGATGATGAGCGACTTAAGAGAAAGCGGAAGTATTGAACAGGACAGCGATCTTGTCATGTTCATGTTGAGGCGTGAATATTACGATCCAATGGATAAGCCGGGAATGGCTGAACTGATCATTGCAAAAAACAGGCACGGAGGAGTTGGAAGCGTGAACTTAACCTATCGTAAAGAAATTGTCCAATTCGCCAATTATGCTCCTATTAAATATGAAGGAAATGCTGCTTTCGATCGTGAAGCGGAAGAAGCCTATAATGAATTTTCTCCCAAATAACTAGAAATAATGCTTCTTCATAGAGAATTAATTAAACTTTAATGTATAATACTATTCTTAAAAATAAGTTTTCTATTCCAAAAAATCAATCTTTCTAGTTAATTTTGACAAAAAAGTTTATAATTATATTTGAATAAATCTTAAATCAAGAGCCTCGAAATGAACTCTGCTGGAATATTTTCTGATCAAGGAAATCGCATCTATACAACGCCTTGGCAAAAAAAGGGAATCGGCAAAGAAGAATGCCTTCGCTTAAGCCTTGACCCAAACAATATCGTTCATCTTGAAGTTCTTTCAAAAGGCACACCTGGCTCTTTCTTCAGTAAATTGTTCTCAAAAAACGCCGACGACACTAATACTCCCGTAAAGGTGATCCGTGCCAAAAACTTCACTGCCATATCCGCGGAGAAATTCGAGCAAGAAAAACAAAAGCTGGGCTCACTTGTCGAAGCTCATGCAACGATTAAAGAAATGTTGCAAACTCTCGATAGCGACCTACAAAACTCAGCCCCAACATCTTCCTCTAAAGAATTGATCAAGAAAGAAGAAGCGACAACCCCAAAAGACGATAGCTTCATTGCTGATTTGAAAAAACAGCTCGATGAACTCAAAAAAATGGTCGCTCAGCTCCTTCCTGGCCATCGAACGGAAACAGCTCAACCTACTATCGAAATCCTTCCTCAAAAGACTATTCCCCCGGAGAACGAAGCAGAAAAGAGGCAAACAACAATTACCGATCTCCGCTCCAAACTTTCCTCTTTGCTGAGTACGATAGAATCCACGATGGAGTCGGAAGAAAGCAAAGATAGGCTGCAAGAGTTTAAAAATTTTGAATCTACTGTCCAACGAGTGAAAAGCGCAGCCTATGAAGCCCTCAAAAAGTTAAATACACTTGAAGAAAAACCTGACAGTTCTGAGATGGATTCAAGGGAGCTTCAAACTCTAAAACTTAACAGCGAGCGTTGGACAACAGATGTGGAAAGTGTCCGGCAAGCTCTTGTGAGAGAAACTTCAATGCGCGAGGAAGCTGATTCTGTCACTTCTCAACTCAAAAGTTATTCGCCTCAAATTCAAGCCGAGTGGAAAAAAAAGCTGGACGTATGGCTCGCCGACGCCAACAAAGATGTTGCCTCGCCAGAACAGATGAAAACGCGAAGTAAAGCTTTCGATCAGCTCATTGAATCCATCGGCACTAGCTGCAAAAAAGACGCAATACAACTGATCACAGCAGCAAAACTAAAATTGCAAGAAACTATAGAAAACAGTTTTTCCGACGACTATTTAGATGGAAATAAAACTTCTCTAGATCATTTCAAAGAGCTCATTCTGGCCGCTAGACTCAAAGCATGGGAGACAATCGAAAAAGAAAACATCCCTTTCGAACTCGAAGCGATTTCTCAATGGAAAAAAAGCATCCTGAAAGCTCAATCTCTAGATGATACTCTTCTTGAAACTCTTGCTCGACCATCCATTGAAACTTGGTTTGTCTACGCAAAAAAACGCACCTGGGATTTCATCAATTACATCCTTCCACCACCATCAGATCCCATTTCCTTAATGGCTGCTCTTGATGACGTGGCTGCAGAACACCTTTATGCTCTCCTCGATGACATTAGGGTATCGAGCAAATCCCTTTTAAATAGCGTTTCAACACCTGATAGCATTGCTTTTAATCCCCTCTTTGAAAAACTCTCAAAAAAGAAGGGTGTCACACAAGGAGAAATTCAAGAGCTTATTACAAATGTCTTATCCGCCTCAAATGCCTGGCTGGAATCAAACGAAAACAATTTGAAAGCTGCTGAAATACGTACACGCAAAGAGAAGATTGAAAGCTTATATGATAGCTTTGTCACTTTGCTTGATTGTCAAAAGGACAGCCGGAAACACTTTTTAACCGCCTTGACCGACAAGCAAAAAAAACTCTCCCAAAAAGGTCACCCCTCTCTAGGTGAAACCTCAAAGCCTCTTCTCGAAAAAATCCAAAAGCAGCTTCCTTGGGATCCTCAAACTGATTTGGGTACGCTTTCTGCTGCATGGAAACAATGGAGGATTGATGCAAGAGGCTGCGAAAGCGCGGTTGATAATTTAGACAAACTTGCTCCTCTTCAAGACGAGTATCTTAAAAAATTTCTTGTTAAAGCTGACTCCGATTTTCCTAAAATGACTGGAGAAGAAAAAATAGCCGCTGAAGAAGAGATTGCCGCGTTAAGGGACATTCTAGACATCAAGAATGTAATGCAGGGAGAAACGATCGATAAGTACTTTGTTGAAACATGTCAAAGAATGTACCAAGATCAAGCCAATAGCATTCAACAACTTTTTAATAGAGAAGATAAGAAAAAAAAGCTGCGTAAAAAAATCGTACAGGAAATCAATAGCTATATCGTGACATTGGGCGAATTCCGCAAAAAAATTGGGGACGTTGAAAAAACCCACTCTATTAAGCTTCCAGGCCTCTACGTCACACTTGAAGAAAATGAAACCGAAATGCGGCAATGGGAAACCGAAGGGACCTTGCCTCGCTCTTATCTTTCTTATGTACCTTATTGGGGACATTCCTCAACAGAAGTGAAACTTGCAGAACTCTCACTGGACGACCTTCCACAATATTTCGAAAGCGTAAGCACCGAGGTCGCTGAAAAAAAGAAACTTCTCAAGAAGTCACCTATCCAAAAAATTCACGAAGAACACAAAAAATTTACTAAAGAAACGGCGGCCATCACTGCCCGCATCAAAGAGCTAGAAAAAAGCCGAGAATATTGGCATGCCGATCGTCTCGAAGTAAAGTTAAAAGAGTTACAGGAAGAGCAAAAGAAAAATTTATCAGGGCAACATGCAAATACAAGTGCTCTCATTAAATCGTTGAAAGACGGCACTGAAGCTCAAACGACTCTTTTAAAAGAATATGGCAGCAAATTAAAATCCCTCAAACTACTCGTCCAAATGAAAAGATTTGCCAACGAAGGAAATCGAGAAAAAGAAAATATCGTTCGAAAAGCGTTTATTAAAGACGTTCATGAGAAAATCAGCGATTATCAAAGCTTACTCAGCAGTACTCTAGCTAGACTTGATAAATATCCAAAACTTCACGCCGAAGCTAATGAAATCGCTCAAGAATTCTGGAGGGATTTCGAACCCTATCTAAATATTTATAGTAGCAATAAGGGCGATCTTGCCTATTATTCTTCTTATTTATTAAAGCCCTTTATTGCAACGGAAAATCTTTCGGTAGATGAACTTGATGCTAAAAGACTTAGTGATTACAGCCGTGCAATTGACAGTTTGATTGATAAAGGCAACGCCAAACTCGACCTCCTATCCAAAGCCCAAGAAAAAGCTTCTGCAGCCCATGAAACCTATACCAGAACCATTGAAAGTGTAAAAGATAAGCTTAAAGAGCTAGATAAAAAGAATCAGCTAACTTACAAGGCTGAACTTCAAGAAGTCTTAGAGAATGTACAGGAATTGAAAGCCAAAGACATTGACGGCCTGGGAGTATTCTGGGGTTTTGTCGAAAAGGTCAAAAACATGCCTTCGAATGCTCTCCAATCTCTTGGATTTTATCCACCTCTTCTCGTTTCCGCAGATCACTACACCAAAAGAGTGGGATATTGGGTCGGCCAATTGCAGTCCGGTCTAAATGAAATCGAAAAAAAGGAAACACTATCCATTTCACAACAATTGCGTATTGTTCCTACAGATGAGATGGCTCAAGAGTTACGAGAACGTCATGCTGCTAAAGTTTCAGCCGAATTAGAACCATTGAAACGAGAACTCGAAAGCAAACAAAACTTCCTAAAAACGCTTGCCACCTATGTACCGACAACTACCAAGCTCTTTGGAGAAATTTCCGACGCAGTATCCTCGAAACTTGCCGAGGTAGACTCCCTTAAAAAGGAATTAACAAACAAGGGATGGCTTTGGGGACATTCAACAATAAAAATTGACGATTTCACAGCAAACAACGTCGATGCTCACGACATAGCTGTTAAAGAGGCTATACAAAATTTCGAAAAGGATCTTGAAAAGAAATTCTATCTCCAAAAAATAAAAAATGGCCATTCTCAATTTACAGAGAAACTTAAAGAGGCCAAGAAAAGAATAGAGCGCCTAGAAAAGAAATCAGTTCCTCAACACTTCTATGCCTACGCTTTGAAATTGAAAATTGAAAAGCTAGAAGAAAAATCGAAACAACTCCACAGCAAATTCAAATCAACGGAAGCATTGATAAGCCTCCCTTCATCCCTTCAACAGCTTGCAATTGACATACAAGCCGAGGTGGCGGCTTCCGAGAATAATGATAAAATCTCTTTAAATGGCCGCCAGCAGCTCGAACAATTTGTCAAAAACGCAAAAGAAAATACTGCCTTTAAAAAATTCGACACTACTGCCTTTAAAAAATTTGACACTTCGGTTCTCAAAAAAATGGTTGCTGAAGATGTAAGTAAAACCCTTGCAACTTATGAGAGTGATCTCGACAAATTTGAAAGCAACCTCCACAAACTCTGCGATGAATTCGAAATCCCTCCATCATTGTCTCAAAACATGCTGAAAGAAGTTCAGCGCCAAAAGGCCGCATTAAGTTCAGAACAATTTTCGGCTGCAGATGAGACATTTCTTGTGGAAAATGGAGGCTGGAGAGGATTCCTTGGCTGGAAAAAGAACAAAAAAATCGAAGATATGACCGATGATGAAATCCTCAAAGTCAAGCCAGATGCAACTGTGGATGCTTTTACAAAAAAAGCAATGAGCACTATCAAAGCAAAGTCCTTTGGTACCCTTGTAAAACAATATGAGGAATACACAACGGTTCTTAAACGAGCTAAGGAATATCGAGACCAATTAAAACAAGACAAGCAACTTTATACATCCATAGTCTTAAAAAAAGAAATTGAATCCATAGAAAACAAAGTCAAAGGCTGGAACAAAGATCATTCTATCCGTAGGATGGAACAATTTGGCGAACTCAATGAAGCTTTGCAGACATTTTGTCGAGGATTAAGAAATGCTGAGGCAACTGCAAAAGGAACTCCGACATATTCGCTAAAAGCGCAATATCAAATGATGAAAAATACCTCTGATTCAGATCAAATAAAAGAGCTTTTCATTGCTGATATTCAAGAGGATATTGTTAAGCAGGAAAAAGAAATTAATACATTCACAAACAATATTGTCGAATTAGGTAAAACTATATCTCTCCCCATCGCTTGGCAAGAAGGCATTTTCACCGAATTAAACAAATGTCGAGAAAATTTAAATAATTATTCTAAAGGAGTGGAAGTCGTTAAAAATAATTGGTTTAGATCTCAGAGAAAAACAATTCAATTTGAAGAACTCTCTTTTGAAGAGCTAGATCAAAGTAAAATAAATATTGAAAAGATCTCACAAACACTCCATAACGTCAACGTCCGTTATTCAATCAGTCGTCTTGAATCCAAATCAAAAGCTTATATCCAATCTATCGAAGAAGCAAGAGAACTCGAAAAATCACAGCGGAAAAGCCTACAGTTGCCCTATGCAGATACCCTAAAAAGTTCGATTAAAAATGCCGAAAAAGAGCTCGCAGACTTCTACAATGATCCTACAGTATTGGCTTCCGCCGAGACAGCTGTTGGTGCTCCAAGAACCACGCTTCGTAATGGCCTGCCGGTTCCTGCAGATGTCCTTGCTAATCATCATGCATCCGATGAAGTTGACTATTCAACAGGATTGGATAAATTGTCACTCAAGTTAGATAAACTGACACAGGAATTAACAAGAGAAGTTCAAAAAGCTAGAAATGCGAAAAAGCTACACTTCAGGGATCTCGTTTCCGGTGTCTTGCCCAATACACCCGAATTTTTTAATTTATTCACTTCTACCATTCAACATCTAAAAGAAGAACTAGCAAAACGCCTAAGTGATCTTGACGACTACAGAAATGTAATAGGAAAATTTTCTAAAGCGCTTCAGGAAATGACCGAGGGTAGAGGAATCATTTCTCATGAATGGCAGCAAGATGTTTTCAAAGAAATCAACACTCTTCAAGACAAGCTGGAACTTTACCAACAAGGAATACCTTTAAATGTTGGCGAGCAAATTCGCAGCCAGCAAGAAATGTTAGAACCCTACATCAAGCAACTTGAGTTAATGGAAGCTCAAGCATCTGTCGCTCCACCTATAAAAAGTCCACGTCAAGGATTTCCTGTACCGGAAGATAGGAACGAAACTCGAAACATAAGAACAATTCAAGAGCAAAAGAGAAAAATCAACCTAGGTCTTAAAAAATTGCCAGGCTCTTTAGATGTCTTTAAAGAATTAAAAAGACAAAATGAATTACTTGAACCCTTCATGGCTGATGTTGCTTTAGCTGTGCTCAAGAGTGGTCAGGATCAATTAAACAGTTTTAAAAATTACCTCGAAACAAATTTTCCGAATGTTCAAAAGGAAATTCAATTAAAACCTGAATTGTTTGATAAATATATCAATGATAAAGATTTGACTATCAATGCCTTTAAAGAATTAAAGCAACAGCTTGACAAAATCAAGATTTACGAAGACATCTTAGATCCAGTTGAAATTCGGAAAGTTAAGAGTGAAGAAGAAAAACTGAAGCCTTATTTATATGACCTTCCAATCAATGTTTTACAACAAATTTATAAACAACAAATGCAATTTGAAGCTCTGCTTAGCGAAAAAGCGCCAGCTTCCAGAACAGCTGAAGTTCTTATCAATATCGATTCATTAGATCTTCAGCAATTGACCCAGTTTGAGAAACAAATTCGAGATCTTGTTGATACAAAAAATGCTAATGGTCTGGAAAATTCCAACTGCACTACGATACTGATTGAATCTAAAACAGGTGTGAAAGCTCTTGAAGGAAGGTTAAATTCCTTCAAAGAGGCTTTAGAGAAAAGTAGGAAACACATTAAATCCACAGATAGCTATGACAAAAAGGAACAAAAGAACTCTTTACAGCTGCTTCAAGACATGCAAATCGAATTAGTCAACCGGGCTTTCCAAAATCTTAAAAGCCTTGCCAGCGTTCTTAACTGCAATACATCCATTTCTACCGCTTCAACCACACTATTTTTAGGAAATAATGCATTTGCCGATGGAAGGCCCATTCCTTTTGATGCATGGACGAACATGAAGAAGCTTCAACAAGATTACCCCGAAGATTATGCCGAAAGAGAGGAATTTAAAAATCTTAAAAAAGACCTTCTAGAGGGATATGAATTAAAATACAAAGATAAAGAAAAAGAATTCGGCGTATACAAAGAAGTTGATCGCAGCGTTCCACGTAAAGGGATTGTTCAAAATCTTGATCTGACAAGAAAATGGATAGAATCTACGCGAGATTGGCTACTTGAATTAAAGGAAAGCATCAACGTTCCCGCAGGAGAAGGGCTAATAATAGAAGAGATCGTTGAAGATGGCGGAGCTGCCTCAATCAACCGTGTAAACGATAGTCGCCCACAAAATCCTCCTCCTGACGCCATGGGGCTTGGACCAGGATTGAAATCCTTTTTTTCAGAAGAAGAAAGCCACGCAAATAAGCCAAAAGTGCCTCTCGATCCCGTTGAGTGCGCATCCAAGATAGATGGGATACTCCAAGTTATTCAGAACTTAATGATAAACGAAAGAAAAACATTTGAAAAATTGTCCAAGGAAGGAATGCCTGTTAAGCTTGGAGGCGACGTGGAAACAACCGTGACTTTTGAGCAAATGAATTCTCTAACAAAACTTCTAGATTACCGTGATGTAGCCCAACAAGCATGTTTTTCCTGGCGAACCCAAATCGAAGAAGCCTTCAATAATCATGGAATGAAATACTCTAAAACGCTTAAATCTCAAATAGAAGATATTAAGTGGGAATAATAAACAAATGTTAAACAAAAACTATAATTATAGTAAAATTAATATAAAGGATTGTTATTAATGATATGATTTAAATCACGTTGAGGTGGATTATGCTGCCATTTAGTCGAAGCGATTTTGTTACTACAAGTACAGGAGGTTTGACGACAAATTGGAAAGACGACCAAACGGATCGGCCAGAAGTACTAAGATCAAGACAGCGCTTAAAGATCGACATCAACGCGACAAATGGCAATATCAAAGTCAAATTAGTTTCTCAAAATTGGCTGCAACATCTTCTAAGCAGCTTTTGTGAAACAATCTCCGGCGGACGTCTAGTAGATGCCCTCAAAACCACAAAATATAGGGCTCAAGCAACTCCTCAAACAGATTTTAAAGCCAAATGCTGGAACCAAACAGGACAAGATTTACCTGTCATAGAAAAAAAGAAATTTGATGAAATCATCAACGATTCTTTTAAAAGTTCTAATCAGCCTAAACTCAATGACTTTCTCGATAAAATTAGCGGCTTAATTAAAAAAATTAATGAAAGCCAAGACATTTGGAAAACCGCTCAAGCAACTTCTTTGGTTGCCCAAGAGGTAATCCCACAAGTCAATGCCCCGCCACTCCTAGCAAGCCATCGCGGCACACTTTTGCAAGATGTTGCCGCAAGCACTTTAGGAACTGAAGCTCATAAACCTCAGGAAATCCCAACCGAACATCCCACCGAAAAGCAACTTGAAGAGCTCTGGCAAGAACTGGAAAAAATGATTAAGGAAACTCCTTCGCCTGAAGCAAGCTTGGTTTTACCTGATAATCCTGTAATAGGGCAAATCATCAACAAGGAACCTTCAACAGAAAGACCATCAAAAGAGCATGCTCTTTTTATGAAAGCTTATTTACAGCTTTCCATAGATGGCCCTTCATTAAAGGAAAGTCTAGAGAATTCACCTCCCATTACAGACCCTGTTTTTGCGCTGATAATGAGTGAAGCGCTAAACATAAGAAACCAGGATCTATCTTTACTATCCAGCTTAACTTCAAATGAAGCGGGAGCCCTTACAGACCCCTCTGTCGCTACTTCCCTCTCACTTAATCATTCAATTGATAAGCAATTATTAAATTTGAAGAATACATATTCTGACCAAGGAATTGTCCCTTGCATCAATGAAGCTGCTTCAAATTTCGAAAAGGCTTATGTCAATTTTAAAAACAAGGTAAGCCATGAAATCATCCTCTCCCCACTATCTCTAAATTCAAGCCCAGATGAAATAAGAAATGTATTTAATGCTATTGACCGCGCCGACAAAAGACATTGGTCCCAGGAACAACTTCAAGCGTTCACCGAACTTCTCATTCATGGAAAAGTCCTGTCCACCGTCATCCAAGCAACGAAAAACAGTTTCCATCGAGATCTAAAAGCCTTTGCAATCACCCACCAACAGCCCAAGCTTGCCATTGAAGGATCTTTTGTATCCCCTCACGAAGGAGAAACGACTCCAAGTCTCGGATTCCCTGGTCAATTTGAAATCACAGACAGCACTCCCATTGAAGAAATCATCAGCGAGGTTGAAGAATTCGAAGAAGCAACGATTGTGCGGCTACAACGAGAGACCCTTCATAATGCTATCGACGATTTTATCGAAAAGGATATCGGTGCCCAAAGAAAGAAGCTGGAAAAATTAAAGTCTAGCTATCCAAAAGGTGCCTTCAAAAACATGACTGACAAATTGGATGCCCTTGAGAAACGCTTCAATGATTATAAAAACACATATAAGGTTCCAGGACGAATATTCGGAACCTATTGGACTTCTCCTCAGGAAGTCGATAGACTCTCTTCTGATGAGCTTAATAAGCATGCAACTGCGGTCGATAAAGATATCACCAGTGAAATCAAAAAATTTGCAGAAGATCATTATGGTCTGCAAGCGGCCCTCGATGCCACAGCAGCATTTGATGAATTGGAAACTAGGATTTTGGAAAAGGAATTGCCCTCCCTCGTTCCCGTACAGGCTTATTATCTTAGGGCTTATCTAGAAGACGCACAGGACAAAATATCCCTCGCATCCGAAGAAGCCCGCTCTCTTAAGGGCTTTGTAAACGATTTATCAGAGAGGACCAAAACGCTTGAATCTAAAATCGATGCAGCCAAGGAAGTGATGGAATCAAACATCCTTTTAGTGGATTTGATGCGTATGAGCCGACACGCCCCAGAAGCTACGGAACGTAAACGCCAGTTCATTGCAAGCCTGCAAAAAAGAATTGAAAACTTTGAATCAAAACAAAAAACCTTCCAAGATCAAACTCAAAAGGGTATTCAATCACTTTTCTTTTGGGGCAATCTAGATCAGGTGATAGAGCAAAATAAAAAAGATTTAGAACAATTCAAAAAAGACACCTTTCTAGATCCAAGCACATCGCTTCCAAAAGAACTCTCAACATTAGAAGGAGAAGACCTTTTTTACTATCAAGAAAAAGCTGATTTAGCGATCAAAAAGGCATCCGATCGCTTAGATTCCATTTTAATTCCATATAGAAAAGCTGAATCGGCCCAAAAAAAATTCGAAGAACTTTCAGCAAATGCAAGCGCAGTTCTTTCCAACTTGACTTCCAATGAGACAACACAACGCTTTCATAAAGCACTCCTAGAATCAGCGATTAGAGAAACTGAAAGCGACTACTCCACCTTACAAAAAAAATTATTTCCTACTTTAGAAAAAGTAAGTTCTCCCGCTCTATTAAAAACTCCTCAAGAAATAGAACAGTTAGCTTCAAGCCTAGGCAAGGCTTCTTCCAAACTCCAAGCAACTCTAAACCGCATTGAAAAAGAAGGATCACTTTCACCAGTAGATCAATTGAGAGCCCAAGAAAAAAAACCAATTCTTTCTGAACAGGATGTACAAGTCCTTAGAGATCAAGTGAGAGGAGATGTAAAAAAAACAATTGAAACAGGTTTAAAAGACATTGAGAAATATGAAGAGAGATATTTACTTGCGACTCCCGAAATGAAGACGTATCTCTCCGATGATTTGCGAAAGGCTCTTTCAAGTAGCATTGAAGCAAAGAAGAAAGAATTAAAAGCACTAGAAGAAGATTTTTCATATATTCCTGGCACTGGTATGGCATCCTCACAACTCAACCCTTCAAGAGATGACATGACGGCTGATGAGTTCGAACTCTGGCAAAAAGGAGTCGAAAAAAAGAATGAAGGCGTTATTGAAGAATTGGAAGAAACACTTCATTTGAAAGAGCTTAATAGAGCTGTTAAAAACTATCATGAAATTAAAGAATCTGCTGAAAGTCAAACTGATTATTATGAAAAAATCGGCCAACTCGTTTCAAAAAACAACCTAGAAACTGCCTATGAGGATATAGAAAAAAAACGAGAAAAAGTGCTCAATCAAACCAAATCAGGAAATCATCTTCCTGGATATATTAATTCTTTAAATATCTATTCAAAGCAAATCCAAACGACTCAAGAAAATACAAGAAATTTCACCCTTACAGAACAGCTCTCTCAACTTAAGCCAGGCTCCCCAGAATATCAAAGAACTTTATCGACGTTCCTCAAAATCCAAAAATCCTTAATCTCAGATTACATCCAAGAACTTGAAAAAGCCCAAAATAGAATCGAAAATTCCACTGTTCCGACCTTTTCAAACGAATGGCGCGCAACGATGAAAAACAAGATCGAAAAAAAACGTCTCGAAATCTCTCCTTATCTTGAAAAATTCGGCAATAAGGATCTTGCCAACCTTTCAGCAAAAGAATGTAGCCGTTATCAAAACGAAGTGTCTTCAACGATTGAGAAGAGCAGAAATGCCCTAGAAAACGACTTTCCACTTGCAGAAATGGAAAAAGCCGTAGCAACATTTACAACCCAGAGAAAACTCATCGATCAAAAAATTCAAGAGCAGCGAAATCAGTTAAATCATCTTTTAGCGGCTCAACTCAATGAATCCATCAGAAAAGAGATAAGCCAATTTGATGACAAAGCCAAAGATGTTGCAAGCAAAGAAGAAATGCTCGAACTTAAGGAGCTTGCCACAGCAGCAACCAAAACGATCGAAAAGAAGCTCATTGAATTAAAAGAACAGGAAAAAAAACTCTTCTATACAATTACATCCTTCACTGAACAAATGCGCTTACTAAAAGAGATGTATGGAGACTCAGTTGAACAAATGGAAGATTATCAAACACTTCGAAGTCTTTTGCAGGATTCTACGGTATTCAAGGGATAGTAGAGAGTTCCCAAAAATCATGGACAGAAAACGGCATAATGTCTTTTACAACAATGCGTGAACTTGAAAGTAAAGTTAACGATGGAAACGATTGAACGATATAATGATAGAGCAGGACAAAAAACTATCTCATTTTGAATTGGTTGGAAGTATTCTGAACTGTTCAAAAAAATCTTATCATTAAATCATTAAATCATTAAATCGTTGATCTTGCTGCGAGGCAAAACTTTGCTTCTATCGTGGCCCTTGGCAAAATCTTGTGATTTACCAACTATCATTTGTAAGTCTATCTGAAAATTTCTCGCTACTCATGACAGCGATTCTGACTATATTGCAATAAACATTAATTGTAATTACAATGTAATTATAAAGGAGAGTGCATATGACTCATCTTATTCGCATAGGAAACTCATTGGGTGTGAGAATTCCTCAAGCAATCATTCAGCAAATCGGATTCAAAGAAAATATGAATCTAGTTTTCAAAATTACTGAAAATGGACTATTAATCTCATCTGAAAAACAAGCACGAGATGGATGGGAACAGGAATTTAAATCCCACGAAAAAAGGCTTGAAGATCCCTCCTTATTGGGCGAATTTCAAAATGAATTCGACAAGGATGAGTGGGAATGGTAAAGCAATTCGAAGTTTACCTGATCAATCTAGATCCAACAACTGGTAGCGAGATTAAAAAAACACGCCCTTGCGCCGTCATCTCCCCAAATGAAATGCAGGGATTAAATACTGTCATCATAGCACCGATGACTTCAACATGTAAGCTATATCCAACGCGTATTCCTGTATTCTTTGAAAAAAAAGAAGGATACATTATTTTGGATCAAATCCGAACGGTAGACAAATCGAGATTGGTAAAGATGCTCGGAACAATCGAAAAAGAAACTGCTCATCATATTCTCAAGACATTGCAGGAGATGTTCGCTTGAATAAATGTGGTTCAAAATATTGACAAAATCTTTGCCACGGTAGTGGCACTGGGGTTTGGCATTTTGAGAATCTTACGCTGCTCCGCAGCTAAAATTTGTTATTGTTAAAGTACCCCATTATGCCACTGCCGTGGCAAAGATTTTGTCAACCAACACTTTTAATTGCATCCAGTGTGAAATCTTCAGAATTCCGTCCTTGCAGAAAAAAGATCTCTCCGAGTACTATTTTAACTCGTTAGGAAAGATGGCTGAGTGGCCGAAAGCACGTCCCTGCTAAGGACGCATACCCCTAAAGGGTATCGAGGGTTCGAATCCCTCTCTTTCCGAAAAAGGCTTTGAAATTCAACCTTCAAAGCCTTTTCTTTTTTCACGCGAGTTTTGAATAAGCAATGCAGCTCATTCGAGAGAGATTTTTTTTCAGCTTTGAAGGAGCCCGTTGCTTATCCAAAACTCGCGTTTTTTAGTATAGTTCTGGATTGACAGGCATCTCGCCATTATAGTCTTGGCACTCGAAAATCAAAGCCACCTTTGCAGATTGACCATAAGACCAAAAAATTGGTTCGATACCAAGCAAGTTCACATGATTAAAAAAAGGCTTAAGCCGATTGAAATATGTCTCAACATAACTGAGATTTAGTTGAGAGGCATTTTCTACAGCGACAAAAAAACCGCGGCGATGTTTCTGCTCCTCAAACATTTCTGGCCAATAGGAAAATTGATTTTTGCGTATTCCTTGAAGGTTTAAAAAGTAGGCCCGCTTTTGGCCAGGACCATAAAAGCTTAAAATACTCGCCATTTGATATTTATCCCCAAAAAGAAAATCTCTTTTAGGATTGTATCCAGCTTCCATAAGCACATAGCTCAAATGATCCCAGCCAACATTATGACGGAAAGGACTTAAGCGATACGGGATTTTAAGACTGCTTAAAACAGGATGAGATTGCATGAAAGGAATGCTGAGTGCCAATAAGCAAGCTGCTAGAGAAAAGCCCACTCCTCCAATCACCCATCCTTTTCCCCACGTTACCTTGTCACAAGCATACCAACTTAACGCCACAAAAGCCGTTGGATAGGCAAAAATTGCCCAATTTCCCTGCATTTTCATCCTCAGCGACACTGCTGTAGACAACCCTAGAATAACGATGGAGACTATTCCGCAAAAAAGCACGCCTGCAGGAACAGTTTTTTTATTTCTAAAAATTGTCCAAAAAGCCATCAAGAGTAGGATAAAAAGTATGGGTGAAACAAGACCTGCTTGAGCTCCTATAAACTCAAGCGCATTGCCGTTGACCAGAGCGCCCCCTTTAGAAAGTCCATTCCCCCCTTTCATCGTCGCAAACACATGCCGAAATGTCGCCCATTCATGGGTAGCATTCCAATAAACACTCGGCAACAAAGCAACCAATGAAATGATCATCCCTCCGATGATATGCCAAGAAGCCAGCCAGCGCCAGCGCATCCAAGCTCCAAAAACGATCGGCCAAAACCAATATATAGGCCATTTAAACAAAGCCCCGGCAAAAATCCATGCCCCTAGCAAATAATAGTTAGGCATTTCCTGCTTTTCTATTTTGCCCGCTAAATAGGCAGAAGCCACTCCCCAAAAGAGAACCATCCCCCCGTCCGTGATGGCTAATAGCGAAGCAAACATGCCAATCGGAGAGAATGCCATGGCTGCTGCCGCCCAAAAACAGGCCTGAGGAGAAAGACGGCAATTTTTTCCCAGAGCAAAAACAGACAAGGGAATAAGAGTGCCTATCACTAATGAAAAAAATCGCACTCCCAATTCAGTATCACCAAATAGGCGAGTACCAAGCCAAATCTGCCAAGCGATGCCGGGAGGTTTGCTATAATATCCCCAATCCAGCATGTGACTCCATGTCCAGTACTGTGCTTCATCGGGTCCAAGTCCAATACCAGAATGAATGATCACAAAGACCATGACAAGAGCTTTGATAGCCAATAGAATCAAAAGATAAAAGAAATAACGCAAAAACATCGTTAAATAAATTTATCATCTAGACTCATGAAAATCAAGGAATGATAGCTGTTAAAGGCGCACTTTCTATACCACTAGAGTTTACCGCGATTAATGTATAAATATCACGCTCATGTTTCCTTCGATTATGATCAAGATAGACTGAAGGTTTTCCAGCCGGTATCACAGCAATGAGCTTGCCATTTCGAAAAATTCTATATTCGACAACAGTTGGGTCGGTACTTGGACGCCACCTTAATTTATGGATAATATCCGTTTGTGTAGCAAATTTATTTTTGATGACATGCGCGGTAAAATGAGAGGGCGGTGCTCCAGGAACCAGAACTAATTCCGTCAGAACGGCGCTCGGCCCGCCATTATTACTGACGACATGACCTGTAAACGTCTGTGTCGTTGATGTTCCGGCAGTGTTTGTCACTGTCAAAGTGACGACAAACGCTCCAGTAGAGGCATAAGAGTGGGTAACAATCGGAGAGGTTGTCACCAAAGTAGTTCCATCGCCAAAATTCCATGCATATGAAGCGATGCTTCCTACAGATGTCACAGAACGGGAAGCATCAAATACATTAGGAGAAGCAAAGCTAAACTCTGCAACAGGCGCTTGATCGGGAGTAATCGCGATCGCAGTTGGAAGAACTCCCAGAGGAATAGTGGTCAAAACCGCATTTATTGTCGTATCGATGACAACTATACCGCTTACAGGAGCTCCTAAAGAACCAGGGCTGGCTGACAGGCTTGCAGAAATTTGCGTGACATAGGCTCGCAATCCATCCGGTGCAATGGCAATATTCTCCGGAGTCAATTCCACCGGAATGGTTGCTATCACAGAATTTGTTGCTGTGCTGATTACAGAAACGGTTTTGGAAACTGCATTTGCTACATAAACTTTTGATCCATCAGGAGTGATTGCTAAGCCAAAGGGAGCCATTCCGACAGAAATTGGAGCTTCAGGCGTATTCGTTGCTAAATTGATTGGAATAACGGTACTGCCGCCATTAATTGTCACGTAAGCGGTCTGACCATTAGGCGTGATGGCGATTTCAAAAGGAAAACTTCCAGCTATAGGAATAAAGGCAACTGAAGAATCAGAAGTGAGGTCAATAACATCTACATTGTTTGAATTAGCCGAAGTGACATAAGCAAAAAGTCCATTTGGAGTAATTGCAATATCTTTAGCATCCCCAGCAAGTTCCCCTGTTGGAATCGTTGCCACTATCGTATTTGTTGCCACGTCAATTTTCTGAATCGTATTGGTGCCGATACCACCATTTGTAGCATAAGCAAAAGATCCATTAGGCAACATGGCCATTCCGTTTGGTATAGGCACGCCTGAAATTGTAGCGATGACACTATTAGTGGAGAGATCGATCACTGAGATTGAATTGGAAGCAGCATTTGGCACATAGGCTCTACTGCCATTTGGAGTAATAACAGGATTAAAAACAGGATTGGTACCCACGGGAATCGAAGCCCCGACTGTATTGCTGCTCAGATTAACAGGAATGAGAGTATTATCGGAAATATCAGTGACTAAGGCAAACCAACTTCCTTGATACACATAATAACTCGCAGGAACAAGTGAAGATGATCCGCTCGGAGCGTTTACAATGATCTGAATATCTCCAACAGCTCCTATAGGAGCAATAGCTGTGATAACAGTGTCAGAATTCACAGTAAAGGCAGTGGGAATAGTGCCAAAATCAACAGCAGTTGCCCCTGTAAAGCCAGAACCCGTAATAGTCACAGTGTTTCCACCACTTGTTGGACCAAAATTTGGATTCACATTCGTGATAATGGGCGCTCCCAGCAATGCCATAGAATAAAATATTGCTAAAAAGAACGAGGAAACATAGGTGTAGCTTCTTTGCATTTTTTTTCCTTTTTTTTACAATTCACTTCGGTCTACAAAGGATTTAAAGGAACAACATTTGTCACTGGTAAACTCTGCAAGCCACTAGAGCTAACAGCAATCAAAGTATAGACATCTTGCCTATGCTTTCTGCGATTATGATCCAAATAAACAAATGGACCGCTAGCAGGAATCACAGCGATAAGCTTGCCATTACGAAAAAGCTGGTACTCAACGACGGATGGATCGGAACTTGGAATCCATTTCAATTGATGAATATACTCTGTTTGGGTTGCAAACTTATTTTCAACGACCCTGCCAACAAAATGTGATGGAGGAGTCGGTGTCGGCCCAACGTTGGGTATTGTTATCAATAAAGAAAACGTTGCGCTAGGTCCCCCATTATTAGTGACAACATGTCCCGTAAAGACCCGTACCGTCGAGGTACCTGCAGTATCTGTAACAGTCAATGTCACAAGAAAAGTTCCTTCCATGGCATAGTTATGAGTGACAATTGGAGAAGTTGTCACCAAGGTGGTTCCATCGCCGAAATCCCATGCATACGAAGCAATTCCCCCAACAGAAGCCGAAGATTGAGAAGCATCAAAAGTATTGGGAGATGTGAAACTAAATGCTGCCACAGGCGCCTGATCGGGAGTGATGACGATAGCCAACATGGGGGTATCCACTCCTGTAGATACAAAACTGCTGAGAGTTTGTGTAGGAATATCTATGAGATCAACAATTCCACTAAAACCCTTCGCCAAATAGGCAACTAATCCATCTGGTCTAATGGCAATGCCTTCAGATGAAAGCCCCACATTAATATTCGCTACTTCGCTATTAGTGGCTGTGCTTACAGCGCAGATAAGAATAGACTCTGTGACACCATAAACCAATGAGCCATCAGGAGTGACGGCTAAAGTGTCCGCTCCGCCTCCAGATAAAGCAATTACTGGTCCAACCGTATTAGTTGCTAAATCAACAGGAAACAGGCCATCAAGAGAATCGGCCACATAAGCTGTTTTGCCATCTGGAGTCATCGCAATTTGTACAGGCTCGACCCCCACGGGAATAGAAGGAATAGTTACAGTATCCGTCGTTAAATCAATGACTGTAAGATTCGCTGTAAGGGTACTAACGACATATGCCAATAATCCATCAGGCGTGATGGCAATATCATTAGCACCATCTGCAGCAAGTGCTGTAGAAATTCTATCAACAACCGTATTTGTCGCAACGTCAATCTTGGAAACTCTATTGACACCAGATCCTGTGCTGACAACATAAACGGAACTTCCATCAGGAGACATGGCTATTCCGCCTGGGAATGGAACTGGAACTGTCGCTATCACACTATTAGAAGCGACATCAATGACAATAACATCTGCCGAATTCGGACAAGAAGCATAGATTGTCCTTCCATCGGGCGTGATTACAGGGTTGAAAAGAACAAAGCCAGTGAGAGGAATAGCTGTCCCAAATGTATTGGTAGTGAGATTGAGAGGCACAATAGTTTGATCATCTAAACTGGATACATAAGCAAACCAATTTCCTCCCAATAATGATGCGGAATAAAGCATCATTAAAAAAAACGTTGTCATGCATGTGTAAATTTTCCGCATTTTTTTTTCCTCGGATTATAGATTCTTTATTCGCATAACAAAAAAATCATTTTCAAAAAATATTTTATTTAATCAACAACAGCTATCACTGGCAAGCTCTGCACACCGCTGGCAGTAATGGCAATTAATATATAAGTGTCCGGTACATGTTCTCTTCGATTGTGATCCAAATAAATAAATGGACCGCTAGCAGGGATCACAGCGATAAGCTTGCCATTGCGAAAAAGCTGGTACTCAACGACTGATGGGTCTGAACTTGGAATCCATTTCAAGCGGTGAATAATGTCAGTCTGAGTTGCAAATTTATTTTCGATGATTTTGCCAGCAAAATGGGAAGGAGAAACTGGAGACGGATTAATCACAGTGATGATTTCTGTTATCGTGGCACTGAGGCCTCCATGTTTGCCGATCATATGCCCGGTATAAGTCTGCGTCGTTGAAGTCCCCGCAGTATTTGTCACCGTAAGTCTAATCGAATACATTCCACTCACTGCATAGTTATGTGTCACAATCGGAGAAGTAGTGACTAATGTTGTCCCATCGCCGAAATCCCAGAAATAACTCGCAATGCTTCCAACCGGAGATACAGATTGCGAAGCATCAAACGTATTTGGCGAAGTGAAGTTAAAAGCTGCCGTAGGAGCCTGATCCGGGGAAATAGCAATACCTGTAGTGGCATTAACAAAAGAAATAGTCCCCACGACAGTATTTGTAGTAGTCTCGATAATCACAACATCGCCAGGAGGAGCGCCGTTTGTGACATAAACAAATTTGCTGTCGGGAGTGATGGCAACGTTGTACGGACTTGCTCCTACGGGGATCGTCGCAATAACCATATTCGTTGCTGTGCTTATGGCCGAAACAGTGCCATCAAGACCATTAGTCACATAAACAGTTGTTCCATCAGAAGTAATGGCAATGCCTAGTGGATCTGCTCCCACCGGAATGGAAGGGCCTGGCATATTTGTAGCTATTGTTATCGGTGTGACTGAATTCGAAATTGAATTGACGACGTAGGCGGTTTCTCCATTTGGCGTAATGGCAATGGCAACGGGAGCAAATTCCACAAGGATAGGAGCCCCTACAACATCAGTCGTCAAATCAATGGGTATTACTAGATTATCATTCTCCTTCACAATATAAGCATGTAGGCCATCTGGAGTGATGGCAATATCTTGAGAATTTCCATTCGTCGACCCTGTAGGGATCACCGTTGCAACTGTATTTGTCGCAACATCTATCTTAGTAATCGTATCCAGTCCGCCTGGATTCTGGTTGACAACATAGACAAAGGCTCCATCGGGCGTAATTGCCATTCCTGCCGGAGAAGAAGCAGGAATCATCGTTATTAAAGTCTCTGCGACCAAGTTGAAGACAGCGACCTCATTCGACCCTGAAACTGACACATATAATGTGGTTCCATCAGGAGTAATGACAGGGTTGATAAGATCTACAACCCCTGGAAAAGCCGTTCCTGGCGTATTTGTACTGAGATTGATAGGTACGAGCGAATTTGAAAGCTCTGTCACATAAGCAGTCCAATTTCCTCCTAATAATGATGTGGAATATAGCATCATTAAAAAAAGTGTTGTCATGCATGTGTAGATTTTTCGCATTTTTTCCTCGGATTATCGATTTTTTATTCGCCTATTCTCAAAAAAATTTTATTAAAACCCAATTTGCTACCGATGAAGGCAGCCAGATTCGAAATTATTTTCTCTCTAGAAGCTCGCACCCCCGGCTCTGAAAATAAGAGGGCCATATTTTCTAATATGGCCCTCTTATTTTTACGAGCTTCTAGAGGAAAAGAATTCAAATCTGACCCGTTCATAGGTAGCAAGTTGGGTTTAAGGAACAACAGCTATCACTGGCAAGCTCTGCACACCACTGGCAGTAATGGCAATTAATGTATAAATGTCCGGCACATTTTCCCTACGATTGTGATCCAAATAGACAAAAGGTCCGCTTGCAGGAACGACAGCAATGAGCTTGCCATTACGGAAAAGCTCATACTTAGAAACAGATGGATCCGGGCTAGGCTTCCACTTCAAGCGGTGAATAATGTCAGTTTGAGTTGCAAATTTATTTTCGATAGTTTTACCAGCAAAATGAGAAGGCGGAGAAGGAGGAACCGGCGGCGGTGGCGGAATAATAACGGTGATGACTTCTGTTATTGTGGCACTGGGGCCTCCATGATTGCTGAACATATGTCCCGTATAGGTCTGCGTTGTTGAAGTCCCAGCGGTATTTGTCACCGTGAGTGTAACGACATACATTCCGCTCGCTGCATAGTTATGAGTCACAATTGGAGAAGTTGTGACTAATGTAGTGCCATCACCGAAGTCCCAGGCATAAGTCGCTATGCTTCCCACCGCTGTCACTGACGCTGAAGCATCAAATGTATTTGGTGAAGTAAAGCTAAAGGCAGCCACAGGAGCCTGATCAGGGGAAATAACAATAGCCATAAGATCGACACTCAGAGGAATAGTATCTACGACCGTATTCGTCGCCGTATCGATAACAGAGACGCTACCCGGAGCCGTGGAGTTGACGACATAAGCAAACTTGCTGTCAGGAGTAATAGCAATATTTTGAGGAAGTGTACCGACTGAAACATTCGCGACAACAGTATTCGTTGCTATATCAACAACTGCAACACTATTAGCGAGACTATTCACAACATAAACAGCTGTTCCATTAGGCGTGATGGCAAGGCCCGTTGGTTCTTGACCAAAGCCCACAGTAATCGCAGGACTAGGAATATTTGTAGCTATGGTTATGGGGGTGAGCGTACCCGAATTAAAATTGACAACGTAGGCGGTCTGTCCATTTGGCGTAATAGCAATAGCTCTAGGACCCACTCCCACAGGGATAGCAGCGCCTGCTATATTCGTCGTCAAATTAATCGGCGTGACATTATTTGCATCCAAATTCACGACATAAGCTGTCGTTCCATCAGAAGTAATAGCAACATCAACCGGATTCCCTCCGGCTACTCCTGTGGGAATCGTTGTGACAACAGTATTTGTCGCTGTAGAAATTTTAGTGATGGTATCTGCTCGTTCATTAGCAGCATAAATAAAAGCTCCATCTGGAGAAATCGCCATTCCGCCTGGAGCAGTCACAGGAATCGTCGTGATTAATGTATTTGTAGCGAGGTTGAAGACAGCCACAAAGTTTGACTCTTCATCAGCAACATATAATGTTCTCCCATCAGGAGTGATGACGGGATTAGTAAAGCCAGAAGCTCCTGTAAAAGCCGTTCCCGGTGTATTTGTACTGAGATTGATAGGAGTGATTGAATTTGCAAAAATGCTTGTCACATAGGCAAACCAACTTCCCTGATAGACATAATCACTACCAGAACCCGGTGTTGATGAACCGCTAGGCGTTGTTACAATGATGTTGACATCTCCTACAGAACCAATAGGAGCCGTGGCAGTAATGGAAATATCTGAATTTACAGTAAAAACAGCCGGAGTTGCTCCAAAATCCACCGCTGTCGCACCAGTAAAACCGGATCCTGTAATTGTCACCATATTGCCGCCGCTCGCTGGACCAAAGTTTGGATTCACATTAGTGACAATCGGTGCCCCTAGCAATGCTATAGAATAAAATATTGCTAAAAAGAGTGAGGAGATAAAAGTATAATTTTTTTGCATTTTGGTCCTACAGTTACAGGTTTCAAAAAACTGATCGAGGAACAACAGTTGTCACAGGCAAACTTTGTAAGCCATTCGCACTAACAGCAATTAATGTATAAGTATCTGGCACATTTTTCCTTCGATTGTGATCCAAATAAACAAAGGGTCCGCTTGCAGGAATGACGGCAATGAGCCTCCCATTACGGAAAAGCTCATACTTAAAAACAGATTGATCTGGACTAGGCTTCCATTTCAAGCAATGAATAATGTCAGTCTGAGTTGCAAACTTATTTTCGATGGTTTTGCCAGCAAAATGGGAAGGAGGCAATGGAGGGGTTAAAGGTATGATAGGGACTGTCACAGCCTGGGTGAGCGTCGCACTGGATCCTCCATTATTGGTAAGGACATGCCCCGTATAGATTCGCGTCGTTGATGTGCCTGCAGTATCTGTAACAGTCAATGTAACAGAATAAACCCCTCCTACAGCATAATTATGAGTGACAATGGGAGAGGTTGTCACTAACGTACTCCCATCACCGAAATCCCATGCATAAGAAGCAATTCCTCCCACAGAAGCCACCGATCTTGAAGCATCAAAGGTATTTGGAGATGTAAAGCTGAATGCTGCCACAGGGGCTTGATCGGGAGTGATCACGATTCCAAAAAGAGGGCTATTAAGGCCTGTGGATAACACATCGATGACAGTTTGTGAAGTTACATCTATAACTTCTACAGTTCCCCCGTCTTTTACCAAATAAGCCCTTAATCCATCAGGTGTAATGGCTATACTGAACGATGCAAGCCCCACATTGATAGCGGCCACTTGCATATTTGTTGCTGTACTTGCAGCATTCAAAAGGATAGATTCTGTGACACCATAAGCTAATGAACCATCAGGAGTAATAGCCACAGCGATTGAACTACCTCCAGAGAAAGCAATTGGTGCCCCCGCAGTATTGGTCGTCAAATCAACAGGGTTCAAACCAATGCCCCCTGTGACATAAGCTGTTTTGCCATCTGGAGTGATAGCGAGCCTTAATATGCTAACTCCAAGAGCTCCGACTGGAATGGAAGGAATAGTTACCGTATCAGTCGTTAAATCAATGACCGTGAGATCTTGAGTGTCACTATTGATAACATAGGCTAGCAATCCGTCTGGAGTGATGGCAATATCAGTAGCATCATCTCCTATACCTCCTGTAGGTATTATAGCGACTACCATATCCGTAGAAACATCAATCTTTGTAATGGTATTGACGCCTGCTCCCGTATCGACAACATAAACAAAACTTCCATCAGGTGCCATAGCCATTCCTGAAGGAGACCCAACCAGAATTGATGCTATCACACTATTTGAAGCCACATCGATAACAACGACCATATCTGCACTCTGGACAGGCACGTAGACTTTGCGTCCGTCAGGAGTTATTACAGCATTAGCTAAGGATAAGCCGCCGACAGGAATGCTTGCTCCAAATGTATTGGTAGAGAGATTGAGAGGAACGACCGCAGCATCGGCCAGGCTGGAGATATAAGCCTGCCAGCTCCCTTGATATACATAAAAACTCGCAGGATCGGGAGATGAGGATCCACTCGGAGCCGTTACAATCACATTGACATTCCCAACGGTACCAGCTGGAGCAGTCGCAGTCATTGAAGTATCAGAATTTACGGTAAAAACAGCGGGAGTTGTCCCAAAATCCACCGCTGTCGCACCCGTAAAACCCGATCCTGTGATCGTTACCATATTACCGCCGCCAGTTGGCCCAAAATTTGGATCTACATTAGTGATCACCGGCGCTCCAAGCAATGTCAGAGAATGAAATATTGCTAAAAAGAGCGAAATAGCATACGTGTAACTTTTGCGCATTTCTTTCCTATGATTTTTTAAGGTTAAAAATCTTACAAAATTTTTTAGTAACACAAAAAATTATTTATGGAAAGTTTTGATTGCATTTCACTTTCTTTCAGGAAGACTAAAAAGCTCGCGCATCGATTGAAGGGCGGTATCACGGCCTATAGCAGCAATCGAATCCAACAAAGGAACATCCCTTGGACAAACTTTTTGGCAGTTCTGTGCATTTCCGCAATCGGCGACCCCCCCTTCTTCCATCATCACATTCAGTCTTTCCCTCTTATGTTCTGCTCCCGTTGGATGGATATTAAAAAGACGGGTCTGCGCAAAAATCTGCGGTCCCATGAACTTCGAATGATTGTTTGATTGTGGACAAGCCTCTATGCAATCGCCGCAAGTCATGCACCGAGAAATGGCGTACATGGCTTCCTGCTTACTTTGGTTAATTGTCGGACCAGGGCCCCGCGTGTAAGTTCCATCGGCATCGATCCAAGCACGTATTTTTTTAAGGTTCTCAAACATGGCGCTGCGGTCGACGATGAGGTCTCGAACCAAAGGAAATTTGGTAAAGGGGGCTAAAGTAATGAGGTTTTTTCCGCTTTCTTCGATAAGACGTTCAACCAGGGCTGAACAGGCTTGACGGGGTTTGCCATTAATAAGCATCGAACAAGATCCACAGACCTCTTCAAGGCACCCCTGTTCCCATACCACAGGAGTAACCTTTTCTCCTTTCCTATTAACAGGATTCTTTTGAATTTCCATTAAAGCAGCGATCACATTGATAAAGGGAACGATTTTTAATTCAAATTCTTCCCAATACTGCTTTCCTGGGCTGCCACGATAGACTCTTAATATAAAGTTGTCTGCCATAATGGACTCAATCAATGTTAAAACCTAAGCGGCTATCAAATGATTTCGAATCTGATTGCCTTCATAGGTAACAAGTTAAATTTAAATTGGCAAAGGAATATTTTTTGGGACATTTTCTAAAACGGGTTTTACTTTTTTGGCATGCACATAATCACGCATGATTGGCTTTAAATAACGAATATCCACAGGCTCATAGGAGATATCAGGTTCTCCTTTTGCTTTATCAAAGGTTGCAATCGTTGTCTTTAACCAATGCTCGTCATCTCTTAAAGGGAATTCATCTTTAAAATGTGCCCCTCGAGACTCATTCCTCAACAGCGCTCCTTTAGTAATGATTTCAGACAAATCAAGCATGGCGCTAAATTGCAAAGCAAAGGCAAATGCCTGGTTTGCAAATTGGCTTCGATCATTTAACGAAATACGCGAATAACGCTCCCGGATTTCCTTAATTTTATCTAATGTCCGCTTCAAATCAGTATTATTGCGCTTCACTGTCGCATTATCAACCATCCAAGCAGCAAGCTCTTCATGCAGTAAATAAACGTTTTCATCGCCATTTCGAGACATCATCTCTTGTCGTGTTTCAACCTCCTGCTGTAACGCATGGTCAAATGTGCGCGAAGAAATATTTTGAAAGCTTGTCGTCAACGAAGATAAGTAACGAGGTACCTCATTGCCTGCCACTAACCCTGAAAAAATACAAGATAACAGCGCATTGGCACCCAGCCGATTAGCTCCATGATATTGATAGTCAGATTCGCCAATATTGAAACACCCCGGCAGGTTTGTCATCTGTCTATAGCGCTGCATCCTATCGGAATCGTCAGACGCTGGCCAGTCAACCCATGCACCACCCATGGTATAATGCACTGCAGGAAAAATCCGCATCGGGACTCTCGACGGATCTTCGCCTGTAAACTTTTTGTAAATATCCAATACCGAAGCTAACTTGCGCTTCTTTTCCTCCGAAAGATGGGAAACGTCGAGGTAAACTTGCATTCCTCCGTCGATACCTAATCCCATTTCACAGATGCGCAGCAACTCTCTCGATCCAATATCGCGAGGCACAAGATTGCCAAAAGCAGGATACATCTCTTCGAGGAAATACCATGGCTTCCCTGTTACGCCACAGGGTATCGTCCGACCATCAGTAGTCATGATCGACTTCGTTGAATCCCCCCACACCCAAATGCGTCCACCTTCTCCTCGAATCGATTCAGACATCAAGCGCATTTTGTCAGAACCAGGAATAGCTGTCGGATGGATTTGAATGAATTCCCCGTTTGCATATTTCATTCCTTGCCTATACAAACGGCCATTTGCAGCGCCAGTACAGAATGTAGAATTCGTCGACTTCTTAAAAATTAATCCACACCCTCCTGTCGCAATGACAACAGCATCAGCTTTGAGAACCTCGAGTTTGAGATTAAACAAATCCATGATGACCACGCCTCTGGTGATTCCTTGATCATCAAGCACGAGTCTCAAAAACTCATGGCTTTCAAACTTCTCTATCAATCCTTTGACTTCGTAACGTCGTACCTGCTCATCCAAAGCATAAAGAAGCTGCTGGCCCGTGGATGCACCACAAAAAGCCGTCCGGTTGTATAACGTGCCCCCAAAACGTCGAAAATCAAGATGGCCTTCAAGCGTGCGATTAAAAGGACAGCCAAATCTATCAAGCATATAGATAATCGATGGGGCGCTCAAACACATTTCAAGAATAGGAGGCTGATTAGCCAAAAAATCTCCTCCCTTAATCGTGTCGTAAGCATGAATGAGCGGCGAGTCCTCTTCTCCTTTCAAATTAATCGCCGCATTAATGCCTCCTTGAGCACATACGGAATGTGACCGTTTCACCTTCGTGACAGAGACAATCTGCACACAGCATCCATTTTCAGCCAGCTTCATCGCTGCCGACAAACCGGCTAGACCCCCGCCTACAACAATGACTTTTTTTTCAGCTCTATGCAGTTCCATATCCAATTTTTTTTGTCAGTGTTTAAGATTGACCCAATATGTCAGCCAAATTGCAGCCAGTCCAAGGACTGAGACTAAAATCATCAAAAATGTTGAAAAAGTACGCATTAACTTCTGCGATCTCTGAGTCAAAGTAACGCCCCAGGCAATCATGAAAGTCCAGGCCCCATTAAATGCATGAAAGCATGTGAATAATACAAGCAATGTATACAAAGCCATCATCATGGGTATTTTGAAAGTATTTCGCACCATCAGGAGTTCGGCAGTACCAAAATCCTTTGCTGCCGCAATAATCTCTCCTTTTTCAAGAGGTCTCTTTTTTAAAGCCTCCATCCACAATCTATCCTGAAGTCTGCGTTGCTGATCAATTGAACTTCTGGCATTGACTTCTTTAGTCGAATGCTCTTCTTTTTCCGCGGAATCCTTTAAACCCAACTTGCTACCTATGAAGGCAGTCAGATTCGAAATTATTTTCTCTCTAGAAGCTCGCACCCCCGGCTCTGAAAATAAGAGGGTCATATTAGAAAATATGACCCTCTTATTTTTGCGA